>Ga0316204_10002473_pt1 | contig 41588 bp, 34 predicted proteins | sample 6monrhotite_MG_2_FD_205661 | JGI IMG/M metagenome (GOLD analysis project Ga0316204, IMG submission 205661) | Microbial mat bacterial communities from mineral coupon in-situ incubated in ocean water Damariscotta River, Maine, United States -... | ecosystem: Environmental > Aquatic > Marine >...
ACCGGTTAAAGTTGCTATACCATCGGCTTTTTCTTTAAAAGACTTACTAATAAAACTGGCTTTAGGGTACTTACTGACATTAAGAAAATCCTCCCCCCTTAAGTGTTTATCACGCTCGGCATGATTGCTGTCAATACTCGCCGGATCAATTCTTACTGCTATTTTAGAATTTGATGGGTTTTTCTCATCATAACTAAACTCCCCCTCAAATGTATTAAAGCGTCCAAGCAACCAGCTATAACCCAGGTGTTTAATTTTAAACTGAATAAAGGCATGAGCCTTATTTGTATCAATTACATAATCCGCTGCCTGTGCAGCCCCAATAACAAGTGACGCACTTAAAAATACAGCTGTTAATATTGTTTTTTTCATTATTATCCCCTTTAAGGTTTTAATGTATTGCAGGACTTGATCAATAAATTCCTAGCATGCGTTTCAAGGTTGAATCTTTATCAATAAAATGATGTTTTAATGCACCAACCATATGCACTAAAACCAGTGAAATTAGAGTAAATGCAAGAACCATATGTACCACACCGGCAATATCTTCCTGCTTTTCTATATCATATATTAATGCTGGCACTTCAAATAGCCCAAAAACATCAATACCACGACCATCCGCTGTTGAAATTAAATACCCACTGATCATAATCAGAAACATCAAAAGATATAACAATTTATGAGTAATGCTCGCCACTTTAATTTCAAAGCCTGTATGTGTTTGCAGATGCACAGGTACAATATTTAGTTTTCGCCACAGCAAACGAAATAACGTAAGCAATAACAAACTCACCCCTACACTTTTATGTAAATCAGGTGCGCTTTTGTACCATTGATCGTAATAAGTAAGATCAACCATCCACAGGCCAAGCCCAAATAAACCAAAAACGACGAGGGCGGTTAACCAGTGAATAATAATATTCACCCACCCCCATCTGTTTTCTGAATTTTTCCACATTATATTACTGACTCTTTAAATCTTTCCAAATTCACCTGCGCGATAATCTTTAAACGCCTGCTCAATTTCATCCTGTGAATTCATTACAAAAGGTCCATAACGTGCAACAGGTTCATTAAATGGTTTTCCCGCGACTAATAAAAAACGGCTATCCGATTTTGAATTCAACTCGAGCAAATCACCATCATTAAAAACCGCCAACGACTCGGCAGGTACATTCACATTACGCTCAGTTCCCTGCACTTCAATCTCGCCATCGATTACATAAACAAAGGCCTGGTGCCCAAATGGCACATGCTCCATAAATTTTTTAGCGCCGGTTAATGCAACATCAAGATACAGTGGAGCAGCGGCTATTTCATTCACCACACCTTCAGTGCCGGTGATGGTTGTTCCCGCAATTACACGAACACTGACACCTGCTTCACGAGATTCAAGTGGCACATCTTGCGGCTCAATTTCCTGATACCGTGGAGCTGTCATTTTATCTTTGGCAGGTAAATTAACCCAAAGCTGAAAGCCGTACAATAACCCTTTTTCCTGCTCTGGCATTTCAGAATGCTCAATGCCACTGCCTGCTGTCATCCACTGTATACCGCCGGGTTTAATCACGCCTTCATGACCCACACTGTCTTTATGACGCATCTTACCCTGCAACAAATAGGTTACCGTTTCAAAACCCCGGTGAGGATGAGGCGGAAAGCCGGCAATATAGTCATCCGGGTCATCAGAACGGAATACGTCAAGCAATAAAAATGGATCTAACATATCCAGCTCAGGAGAGGCTATATATCGTCTTAAGCGCACACCTGCTCCATCCGAGGTTTCACTGCCACGAATCAGCTTAACTACATCTCTCACCCTGTTATTCTGTTTTCTATCTGATCTGTTCAGGTTTTCAGTGCTGGCATTTGACATAAGTCCACTCCCAGGCTTTCAGCGCCATTGAATAAATTATGTGGTCTATTTTATAGTTGCTATATAAAGAATAAACAGCATAATAAAGAAATAACTATTGCTAATTAAAGAACAATAAACCATTTTAACTGCGAGACATATGGATAGATTTGAACAAATGCAGACCTTTATCAGGGTTGTCGACTCAGGCAGCTTAAGCGCTGCAGCGCTACGCATGGATATCGCTAAATCCGCAGTTAGTCGTCGTCTGGCAGATCTGGAATCCCGTTTAGGCGTGCAATTACTCAACCGCACTACACGGCGTATCAATCTGACAGATAGTGGACGTCAATTTTACCAACGTTGCCAGAGCATTCTGGCGGAACTTGAAGACTCTGAACAACAGGTCTCCGACGTGCATAAAGAATTAAGCGGAACGATCCGTATTGCGGCCCCCCTGTCTTTTGGCATCCAGCACCTGTCTCCTGTTTTAGATAATTTTCTCAAACAGCACCCTGAACTGAATCTTGACCTGAACCTGAATGATCATATGACAAATTTGATGGATGAAGGTGTCGACCTCGGTATTCGTATAGGTAACCTGCAGGATTCAAGTTTGATCGCACGTCGCCTGGCACCGTCCAGACTCATTTTATGTGCCAGCCCCGAATATCTGCAGCGATTCGGAGAGCCTCAGCACCCTGATGATTTAAAGCAGCATATGGGATTAGCTTACAGCAATATATCTGAAAGCCAGTTATGGAAATTCATTCAGCCAGATGGCAACACTATTAGCGTTCACGTAAGGAGCAGAATGCGAGCCAATAATGGCGATGTATTATTACAGGCCGCTATTGATGGCCTTGGTGTTCTTGCAAGCACAACCTTCATTGCCTACAAAGCCATAAACAGCGGCAAACTAAAACCCATATTATGTGACTACCGAATTAAAGAAGTTGCTGTTTATGCTATTTACCCTGCACAGCGACACCTCCCCGTGAGGGTAAGAACGTTAATTGATTATCTAACACAGCACTTTGGTGATAACCCGTATTGGGAAACCCTCAACACGGACAAAAAAGCTCAATAATTCAATAAAAATTATTAATCGGCTGTAATTTTTAACAACAGCTGAAAACCCGTTGAAACAATCAATACCACTGTGTTTATTGAAGGTGACTGTATTTTTCTGTGTGATTATTATTAAAAATTAAAGCAACAATATTTTATAAAGCATAAATAGTCACATTAATCGCACCATATTGTGTGCGTTCCAGTTGCCCTACAAACTCCTTCGTTCGCAGAAGATTACTAAAAGATACTCGTACATCATGGTAATGAAATGCAAAACCAAACTGAACATCAGCTACTAAATATTCTTTTTCCACACTGTGACTATCGTGAAAGGTATTACCATCCAGAAATATATTACGCCCCATGAGCCTCACCTCTACCCCGCCAAATAAATACCAGTTAAAGGCAGGGCTAGGCTTAAATGCGGGTAAACCTGGAAACCCGGGGCTAATTGATGGGGGCCCTATATCATTCTCAAGCTGAGACCCCCACCTTCCCATTAAACCAAGTGAAGCGTAGGAGTAAACATTTCCCAGGGTTAAACCCGCGTGATAACTAAATTCAAGCTGATGTGTTTCCTGAACGCGATATAATCTACGCAATTTTTGAATATAGCTTAAATTAATGCCCAGCTCAGTATCTAACTGATTAGCCCAGCCCCGAGGAATATCAGAATCAACATAGCGATGAATATAGCGCTGAGTATCATCTGCATATGAATAGGGGCCAACAATGCCTAATGTCAACACCATACCATTAATACGCTCTTTACCCTGGTCTCTTTTAAACACATGGGCAATACCGGTATCAACATACAACCAACCCGCATAAGGGCGATCATTCGCGATTAAACCCGCTTGAGAAATATCCGCAGGCGTAAAAATTTTTTGTCCGATGCTATAACCATGAATACTGTCCTCACCTTTGCGGTAAAAGGGTAAAACATCAATAAGATTATTTAGAAAATCAGGCGCGGGAGCTACAGAGGCGTAGGTTATTTCTGTGCCATGGGTATAAAACCGGTCATCATTACTGCCCCACAGATCATTCTCAAACTGAAAGCTCCAGAATCCGGTTTCTTCTGACTCAGCCTTAATACCAATTGAGACAAGTACTAATGATAAAGCTACTAGCAGTTTTTTGATCATATCTCGTTAAACACAAACTTAAGTGCAGCATTAGATCCATATTTATAGTATCAGACTGCTAAGACTATCAGTTGATTAATATCATTGCTTCAAACAATTCAAAGCCTGTATAAACCCTTGATTTATAATTATTTTTCAATTTTAAGCTAAGTGGGTTAATTTTAACCCCTGCTTTCAATGTGATCTATGTCTGATTTTTGTTAAATATATTTTGCTAGCATAGGGAAAATTTCCCAGGCTATACAGAGGCTGAAAACCTCTGACAATTGAAGATATATGTTTGTTTTTTATAGTAATTTCTCTTAAACGATAAAAATCTTCCAACATTGCATACCACTGTGTACAGCATTTTACACAGATCAGTGTGCACCTCAAATGACCCATATTATTCAGCGAGTGCCGTGTACTCAGGGAAAGGTAACTACCGCCAGGTTTATTATCAGGAATAAGAATAAGTAGAGCAAGTAAATGAAAGAACTAAACAATCTAACAATATTATTTTTTATTTTTTCTGTTAGCTCGTGCATGCAGAGCAAGCCGGATGCGAGCATCAGCGAATCTAAAAAAGAAAGCAAAGTTGTAGTGCCTTATAAAGCGCCCAAAAGCACCAGAAAAAATTTGAAAAAAACCATTGTCTGGCACAAAAAATCCGCCGCTCAGGGCAATGCTGAAGCAGAGTTTAGTTTAGGCAGTTTATTTCAGGCAATCGTCGGTAATACAAAACTCAGCAAAGAGTCTATAAAGTCATTTAAAAAAGCCGCAAACATGGGGCATGCAGGTGCACAAAACAGCCTGGCCATGCATTACTTTTTAGGTAATGGTGTTAGCAAAGATATTCCCAGAGCATTACACTGGTACGAAGAAGCGGGTAAAAATGGCAATATCCATGCTATTCAGAACCTGGGCCGAATATACGCCAAAGGCCAGGCAGTAAAAGTTAATCACGTTGAAGCTTACAAATGGTTAGACCTTGCACGTTATTACACACTTTACTCTAACAACAAAAGATTAAAAGACTCAATACTCCTGGAAATTAATACCGTTTCCAAGCATATGACGCAGCAACAGATTAATGAAGCTAAAAAGATGGCACAGCTTTGGTTGAATCAGCTACAAAACAGCAAGCGATATACAGCTTAATATTTCTTTTTTTGCACAACCCGGTGTTCAGGGCGTCATAATAATCAATACACAGAGCCCGAACTGTCCCCACGAATCTTTGCGTTTTCCTTTAATCTTAATTTTTTGATTCTCCTGTATATTTTAGATGAACTAAAAAACCTCATGTGCTTTTCAACTGACTAACAAATTAGACCAGTTTAAATGTCACCTCTCCAACTTGGCTAATAACTCAGAAAACTCGTGAAGATAATTAAAACACGCATTAATTTTATAAACTTACCTTAAATTAATTTGTCAGTATTCTCCTGTATTTATATCAGGTAATATAAACCCAGATTGCAGGGTGAACCAATCCTTCGCTGGTAATATTTCACCGGATACATCCTGTAAATACGCTACATAAACATGGCATCAAGGCGAATCACAAATGAAGCTCAACTTTCAGAAATATCCCGCACTATTCATCGCCCTCGGTTTAGCAATCATTATTGCTATTGTTCTGGTGAAATCAAAAAGCCCGATGCAACACAACGCCACTGAAATGCCTGGCAAAACCGTTAATGTCATAACCGCAGATAACATCCCTTTTCGTACCCGGGTCACCGCGTACGGTAACGTAGAACCGGCTATCACTCTGAATAGCATGGCAGAAGTCAGTGGCAAGATCAGTTATTTACACCCAAATCTGAAAGCCGGTGAAACCATACCCGCGGGCACACGGGTAGTGAGCATCGATGCAAAAGACTATGCAGTAGGCCTGAAGCAAACTGAAGCTGACCTGAACGCGAGTCGTTCAGCGCTGAAAGAACTTGATGAAGATGAAAAAACCACCAAACGTTCATTAACCCTGGCCAGGAAAAACCTTCAGGTCGGGGAAGCAGAATATGCGCGTATTCAGAAAGTCTGGGAACAACGACTGGTTGCCAAATCCGCTCTTGATGCAGAAGAACAGAAAGTCATTCAACTGAGGCAACAATTAGAGGAGTTACAGGGAAAAATAAACAGCTTTTCCAGTCGCAGGCAATCAGTAAATGCACAGATTGCTCGTGCCGAACAGGAAGTACAAAATCGTGAAACCATACTTGGACGAACTGAAATTACCCTGCCCTTTGATGCCCGCATTGGCACAGTCAGCATCGAAAAAAATGAGTTCGTGGCGGTGGGTTCAGTGTTATTTGAAGCCATCGATTTAAAAGGGGTTGAAATCAATGCTCAGCTACCTATGAGCTCCATGCGCAAACTGGTTAGCCATTTAGAACATCAGTCAAATATGGGACAACAGATTCTTCAAACCGGCGGACGCATTAACGACAGCCTGGGCCTGAGTGCTACAGTGCGTCTGGTAAACGGTATGGCGAGTGCCACCTGGGAAGCAAAAGTCCTGCGGATTAGCGAATCTATTGATCCCACCCGCCAAACTCTGGGCATTGTGGTGGGTGTTGATAACCCCTATGAAAAAATCATTCCCGGGATTCGCCCACCTTTACTAAAAGGCATGTACACCGCGGTTGATTTATACGCACCAAGCCGACCCGCAATGGTCATTCCCCGAAAAGCGGTGCATCAGGGTCGAGTATATATCGCCAATGCAGATAACAAACTGGAAATACGTAATATTGATATACAACTTGTTCAGGGTGATATGGCAGTCATTTACAGCGGTATTGAAGCGGGGGAAAAGGTTATTACTTCTGACCTGATACCTGTAATAGAAGGCATGCCACTGCAAATAAAACACAATAGAGACTTCGAAGAACACTTCCTGCAGCGTGCCAATGGCATAGATAAAACTTTAAAAACCATAACCACCCCAGCTAATACAGGCGATGCACAACAATGATCCGTTTTTTTGCGGCTCACCCCACCGCCGCCAATATTCTTATGTTTATTATTGTGCTGTTAGGTATTGCCTCACTACCCAATCTCAATAAAGAAACGTTTCCTGAAATAAAATTTTATCAGGTGCAGGTGACTGTCGCCTACCCCGGTGCCAGCGCCAGTGAAGTGGAAGAAGGCATATGTAACCGTCTTGAAGACAGCACTGATGGTATCAGCTTTTTAGAAGAGCGCAGCTGTGTTGCCAAAGACAATGTTGGCATTATGACACTCGACATGCAGGAAGTGGGTGACCTGAAACAGTTTATGGATGACATCATCAGTGAAGTTGATGCCATTGATGATTTCCCCAGTGACGCTGAAGACCCGGTCTTCACCGAACTCGGGCGCACCAAACCCGTGGTGAGTGTGGCAATTAATACAGATCTGTCACAACCAGAGCTTAAAGCACTGGCTGAATATTATCGCGAGCGTCTACTCGCCCTGCCTGATGTTCCCATGGTAGATGTTAGTGGATTCTCCACCCATGAATTTAGCGTACGTATTAAGGCTGAAACACTGCATCGTTATCGATTAAGCATTCAGGATATCGCCCAGCTGATACAACAACAGGCGGTTGATTTACCCGCAGGCATACTTGAGGCCGAACAACGTTCATACCAGATTCGTGTTGAAAACGAACGTCGCAGTATCGAACAGTTATCAGAACTGGTTATTCTTAATGATGAAAAAGGTGGCCGCATCAGACTCGGTGACATTGCCACGATTGTAGATGAGTTCACTGATGAAGAAGTCAGCGTAGTCCTTGATGGTCGCCCGGCGGCCCTGTTAAAAGTTAGCAAAAACACCAGCGATGATACCCTTACGGTGTTCAACGCAGTAAATGATTTTGTGAATAAAGAAAACGCCATGCTACCGGCATCAACTCGCCTGGTGATCACCCAGGATTCTGCCTCAATAGTACAGGACCGTCTCAATTTATTAATTACCAATGGCTGGCAAGGTTTACTCCTGGCCACTATCTCACTGTTCCTGTTTTTCAGCTGGCGTTACACCTTCTGGGTTGCCCTTGGCCTGCCAATTTCATTTATTGGCGGCTTAATGATGATGAGCCTGCTGGGTGTGAGTATAAATATGATTTCAATGGTCGCCCTGCTAATGTCCATCGGTATTTTAATGGATGATGCCATTGTGATATCAGAGAGCATTGAAAACGAATATAGAGAAGGTAAATCAGCTTTAGATGCTACCGTTGCAGGCATCAGTAAAGTTGGCCGTGGGGTGCTTTCCTCATTTGCCACATCGGCTTTATTATTCGGCAGCCTGTTATTTCTTAAAGGCGATATGGGACAGGTCATGGGAGTTTTACCCGTTGTCCTGCTTTCGGTGTTAACAATTAGCCTGGTAGAAGCTTTTTTAATATTACCCCACCACCTCAAACATTCATTAGAACGTCACGCCAATGAATCTAAACCCCCATGGCGTATTAATTTTGAAAACCGATTTGAACACCTACGAGAGCAGGTCGGCCAGCTCGCCGAGTTAGCCATAAAATACCGCTACCTTACTTTAGGTACGGCGATTGGTTTATTAATCATTACCCTGAGCCTGTTCCCCGCCGGTTTCATTAAATTCAAGGCATTCCCGGATCTTGAAGGTAATGTCCTGGAAGCCCGCCTTATTATGCCTCAGGGCACACCTTTTAATCGCACTGAAGCGGTTGTAGCTGAGCTACTGAACAGCCTGAAAACGGCCCGTGAACAATTACCAGCAGAAGAGAATTTCATAGATGCACAGGGGCAGGAACAACCCGGTCAGCTCATAAAACACATACAGATATTTTACAGCAGCAATGCAGATGCTGGAGAAGATGGTGCACATCTGGCCACTATCAGCCTGGACTTACTCGATGCAGAAAAACGTAATGCCTCACTCAATGAACTGCGTCGCCTGTGGTTAGAAAGCACCAGCAATATTGCAGGTGCCGTTTCCATACAGTTTAAAGAACCCACCATGGGACCAGCGGGTAAAGCTATTTCTATTCGCCTTCAGGATGAAAATCTGCAACGACTTTCTAAAGCCTCATGGGAATTACAAACCTGGCTCAATGGATATCCCGGAGTGTCTAATGTAATGGACGACCTACGCCCCGGGAAACCTCAGTTCACCGTCAGCTTACATCCAGGTTCACTTGCCTCAGGTCTTAATGCACAACAACTTGCACAACAATTACGTGCGGCCTATCAGGGCGTTAAAGTAGATGATGTATATAAAGGCCGTGAAGCTTATGAAATTAATGTAAAACTCGATACAGATCGTAAACATGCACTAAAGGATTTCGAGCACTTAAGTTTGTTTAATAACCAGGGCGTAGATATTCCGCTAAGTGCCATTGCCGATGTTACAGAAAAACGTGAATTCTCAAGCATTACCCGCATCAACCATCAACGTACCGTCACAATCTCTGGTGATATCGATGCCGCAATTTCTAATACCAATGAAATTATTAACGATACACGCAAACGTTTTCTAAACGATCTGCAAAAACGTTATCCAGGTATGTATATCAGCCTGGAAGGTGAAGTCAAAAACAGCCAGGAAACCAACAGCTCTGTATTAACTGGTTTTATCCTGGGTATTAGCGGCGTATATTTTCTATTGAGCTTCCAGTTCAGAAACTACCGTGAACCTCTGGTGGTATTAATGAATATTCCCCTTGCATTAATCGGCGTTATCTGGGGGCATAAACTAATGGGCCTGGATATCACTATGCCCAGCATGATTGGTTTTGTTTCACTTGCGGGTATCGTGGTGAATGATTCTATTTTATTAGTGGAGTTTGTAAAACGCAGAAGCCTCGAAGGTTTACATCTGCATGATGCCGCGAGCCAGGCAGTAAGAGACCGGTTCCGTGCAATATTTCTAACTTCGGTAACGACAATAGCCGGCATGTTACCCCTGCTGGCAGAAACCAGTTTACAGGCACAGGTGCTGGTACCTCTGGTAGCCAGTGTAGTGTTTGGTATGATTTCATCAACAGTATTATTATTACTGGTATTACCCGCAGCCTATGCAATTATGGAAGACTTGGGGATAAGAGAAAACGAGGAGGAGAACCTACCGAAAATACCGCAGTAGAATCAGGCAATCATTACAAATAAAAAACCTGGTAATCCTGGCGAACAACAGGGAAAAAATAAATCCGCGGCATAACTATTGAGTAGATTGTGCCCTGGGTTCTAAAAAGAAAATTGAACTGCTTAAACCTGATGAGAATTAAATTAAGAATAATAAAGCTAAGATATTGAGTCAGTTTATAATAATTTTTTAAAATATTTTATTACCTGAGTAAATATACACACCTCTCATTTTTTAAAATCCCCCTGCGTTACAGACACCCGATATAACATGCGCACTCAAACGTATAATCTTTTAAATTTAATACAATCAATAGCTAAGCAACGAACCTCAGGGGAAAAATCACTTCGAGGCCCTGCTTTTTTACGAAATAGAAGTGAATACCATCATTGTGACCCAGTTCATTTAAATCAAATTTCAAACCTCTCATAATAAGTCCCATTACTGTGAAGTGACTTCTGCAATACTATTTCACTTATAACTCACAAATAAATGAGGAAATAATTATGATTGACATGAAACAACTAAAAAATAATGTTTCTAATAAACTTAAAACACCTGAAGACACTGAAACAAGTACAACTATTGTCAAACAAACAGCTTCAAGAAGTCAGAACAGCACGCCTATGGCCATAGGTTCAACTATTCATATAAAAGGTGATGTAACAGGTGACGAAGACCTGATTATTCACGGGCATGTTGAAGGGCAAATTAACTTAAAAGACCACAATGTTATTATTGGAAAAAATGGTAAAGTTGAAGCCAATATTAATGCCAAACAAATTGTTGTTGAAGGCGAATTAAACGGCGACCTGAATGGAGAAGAGAAAGTTGTAATTCGAGAAACAGGCAACGTACTTGGCAATGTGATTTCACCCAGGGTAACACTGGAAGATGGCGCCATGTTCAAAGGCAGTATCGAAATGGAACCTCGACAAAAAAACAGTTTCAATAAAACATCCACCTCAAAATCAGATTCAATACCTGGCGCTAAAACCAGCTTTAACTCAAACCCAACTGATACCAAAGCTATCGCCTAAAGCTGACCATGCCAAGCGTAATTTCACCGGCCTGGACAACACCTCCACAGCTGTTGTCTAACAGGCAAAATGCACAGGTAGACTCGAGCTTTTCGGAGGCTGTTAATATCAACAGCCCGCTTTTATTTGATATGATTAAAAATTTGTCTAAAGACAGAAAACAGATCATTCTCGATATTAGCCAGGCTAACAGCAATAGCCTGGAATACTTTAATGACTACTGGTGCAAACTCTATCTGACTAACTCAATCCCTGAAATATATAATTTTGAAAACTCGTTAATAAACACCCCCCATAAATGGCACCGTGCCCTTGTAAAAACAATGGGTTTTTATAAAAAAGACGAAAAAGAGATAGATATGATTCTGCTATGGGGACTACCCAATTACCTGAACGCAGAACAATTGAAAGGGCTCATTACTTACCTGCTGCCTCAATGCGCTAAAAAAGCTCAGCTACATACCTATATCTTTAATTCAGAGCTAATGCTCAAAGCACCGGCAAATTACAGAATCCATAAAAACAAAGTATCCATACACCAGCAGCCTATAACTGAAGAGATTAACTGCCCAATGTACAATTTAAATACCTTACAGAAACACCTGTCGCCATTTAAACTCGATCACTCGGTTATGCTTTCTTCTGGCATACAGGAGTATATTTTTCATCTGTAATAAACCAGAGCAGCTCCACTACAATGCAGAAAAAACAATGGTTACACAACACGAATAATGATAAATACCTGCTTTAAGTATATTGCCCTGTAAATTTAGAACAAAAGAAAACGCGAATTAATGCAAACAACGCAAATGCACGCGATAATTCCAAAACATTACACCGTGATTTCACAATAATATTCAAACTCCATTTTACTTCCTTTTTTAACTGTTCAATAATTTCTCTCTAACCTCCATAAGTGAATAACCTAATAAGTTTAAACCTTTCCACTTATATGGATCAGAGACTTTTTTATCATCACTGGCCAGACCTATACCCCATATATCATCTACAGGACTTGCTTCAACCAGAACTCTGCTTTTTGTAGCTAAAAGAAACGCTTTTAACTCTTCATTTTGAGAAAACTTTGCTAAATTTCCTTCCACTACAAGATTAAATCTATTTTTCAACCATACCTCTTCTTTGAAACCTTTTACATTTCTACCTATTTTTTTAGCTTCTGCAGGATGTTCAGACTTTAAAACGTTCTTTACATTAAAACTGTCTGAGAATAATTCTGCTTTTTTCGCCATCATAAAATGCTCTGCTGTTTTATAATAAACATTATCTATTTCAAATCCCGACATATGCCACTGGCTAAAACAGCTTTTATCGACATGCTGATTTTTTGCTGTATGATGCCCCCAAAAAAACATATATTTGACCGAATTACCGTGATTAATAAAATTAATTAATTCCTGGTTACTTCTTATTTCACTTGCATTTTTATTATCCACCATACTACCTTCTAAAAAAATTAAATTCATTTATTCATGCTAGTTACTAAGTTTACAACTTGTCTTTACTCTTTGGATAACCACTATCAAAACCTCATCATCCTATCTACTGATTCATATGCAGCTTTTCGAACTGACTCATCAAGTTCAATTTCATTCTCCATATTCTCCAGAACTGTTGCCAAATTACGCAAACTGTTCATAGCCATCCACGGGCAATGTGCACAGCTTTCACAGCTTGCCCCCACCCCGGCAACCGGTGCTTCAAATAATTGCTTATCACCTGCCACCTGTTTCATTTTATGAAATATTCCATTATCAGTTGCAATAATAAACTGCTGATTAGGCAACTCTTTAATCGCATTGATTAAACGTGTTGTTGAACCGACCACATCGGCCTGAGCAACAACCGATTCAGGTGATTCAGGGTGAACCAGAACCGCTGCCTGTGGATACTTCTGTCTCAGGTTTTCTAATGCATCCGCTTTAAATGCTTCGTGAACAATACAGGCTCCATCCCACAACAACATATCCGCACCGGTTTGTTGTTGAATGTATCCACCAAGATGTTTATCTGGCCCCCATAAAATCTTCTCACCTTTTTTATGTAAGTACTCAACAATTTCCACAGCATTACTTGAAGTGACTACCCAATCAGCCCTGGCTTTTACCTCAGCACTGGTATTGGCATACACTACAACCGTTCTCTCTTTATGCTCATCGCAAAACTGACTGAAGCCTTCAATTGGCGCACTTAAATCAAGAGAACACTCTGCTTCAAGCGTAGGCATTAAGACGCGTTTTTCAGGATTCAAAATTTTTGCCGTTTCACCCATAAATCTTACACCCGCTACCACCAGAGTTTGTGCTTTATGCTGATTACCAAAACGCGCCATTTCAAGCGAATCCGCAACTTTACCGCCACTGTCTTCAGCCAGTGACTGTATTTCAGGATCGGTATAATAATGCGCAACCAGCACCGCATCTCGCTTTTCTAATAAATTAAGAATTTTACTGCGAAGTTCGCTGCGTTCATTTTTTTTATATTCAGGCACCGGGATACTGCCCACTTCTAATAGGGGCAACTCCAGTTTTACTGGGATTTTTTCTAAGGAATTCATAATTTTCTCCTATGCCTGTTTTTACTAAATAATCTATTCAGTATTTTTATGCTGTTAAACTTAATCTTTCTTCCACCTGGTTACTGTCTGGGCTTACCATGAGCAATTTATGTTTTGATATATTAAACTCTGCTCTCATACCCCAGTTAAACGCTATAAAATCGGTTTCTATTCCGTCACCAAAGATTACCCCACCTTCATTATTCGCGGAGCGTATTTCCAGGCGATTACTCGCATCAATTAAACCTGATGTTATTGAAGTTCCTGTCGCTAAACTCGGAAATGCCTCTCTAACATAAAATGCAAGTGTGTCATCTTCAGGGGCAGGCAATAGCAGCTTATCGTGACGTTCCTGATGTATTGATCTGGCCCATCCTGTTGCTCCTGTACCGGTTGCCACAATGACACCAGACGAGGAATGAACCTCCTCTACACCAGAAATGCGTATTGTGTAGCGGGCTGACTGGTGACTACGATGCCCGATAAACAGTTCATTCAATGCATATAGTGACTGCCCGTCATCTAACTCGGCCTTAACCATCGTGCGTTTTTGGATATCTATGTCACCAAACATAGCCGGCACTAACATCTTGCTTGCCTGCTCACTTGAAAATGCAACCAGAACACCATCATAAAACGCCTGATCAGGATTAACACCTATTACCCGTTGCCCATTAAGATACTTTGCAGTGTTTGCAACAAGTCCATCCTGCCCGACTGCAACCACAAGATCTTCCGGCTCAAACAGAAACCGGTCCAGGTCCTGACGATTAACATGGTTACGTCGCCACTTTGTAGGAATTGCCGACATAATGTTTGCTAAAGACGACTTTAACCTGAGATGACGTTTTTCAAGCTCTTTAATTGTCTGTCCACGCTCCTGCAAAAAGAATTCTGCCTGTCCACGGGTTGCGTGGCGTGCAAGTAACATTTCGTACTCGGTTTCTCGCGTCACCACCACAACCCTTGGAATGATGGCCGAAGCAGTTTCGGAACTATTTGTTCTAATCGGCTTAACCATCGCTGCCTCCCATATCCTGCAGTGCCTGTGCACCCGCACCAAATAAATCGGCAAGATTCGTCTGCAATACATCAGGTGTAATATTGATGTGTTCTATTTTTTGCAGTTTTCCGGCCACTTCTTTTAATGCAAGAGCAAGTACCACGTTCGCAGGTAAAGATTCATATACTGACATGCTTTCCTTTTCACCCGCCGCATTCGCCAGCCCAATGGCCTCAGCTGTTTCAGCTTGTGCCATACCTTCTGCACGAACAGCTTCAGCTTCTGCCGCACCCATGATGCGCCTGGTTTGTGCACGTGTTTCAGAATCAAGCTGCTTTGCCTGATTTTCTGCGACAGATAAAATTTTCCGGCGCTCACTCTCAGACTCTGCCTCCATTCTGGTTTGTTTAACCAGACCTTCAGATTCAATCTGCTCACGTTGTATACGGCTTTTCACAACGGTCTCTTCAGCTATAGCCTCCTCTTCAACTCGTCGTCTTTCATTGATACCCTGTTGTGAAATTAGCTTTTCTTCACGTGAAGCTAACTCGATTTTGTTTTGCAACTCGTTTTCAGCTATGGCACGTTCTTTCTCTACCGCTAATGCACGACGCTGAAATGTTGCTTCATCCGCATTTTGCTGAATGTTTTCTCGGGTAGGTATTTGCATAGCCTTTTCAAGCTCAGCGACGGGTTTAATGCTCTTAATCCCTAAGCTCACCATTTTAAGCCCCATTTCTGAAAACACCTGTTCTGAATCAAAGCCCTGTTCAATGGATGTTTGAATATTTTCAGCACCATCTACCACCAGGGTCTGAATATTTTTACTCGCAATATAACGCCCGGCATATTTTTGCGCCGTACTCGTAAACAAACTTGAAAGCTGATCCAGTGGCTGATTTCTATGCAAACCCGATTCAAGATTAATTGAAAAATCAATTCGATCCGCCAAACAATCAGGGTCTGTTACCCGATAGGTAATTTCACCCTGAATTGTCACTTCCTGATAATCCCTGGACCTGCCCTGAAATATAAATTGCAGTTCACGATCATCCGTTGGTAACTCTGCAATACTGGTACCCATTGGTAAAAACCAGAATGCCAGCCCTTTACCCGATGAAACAAGCTTACCACTGCGAAACCGACGAATATGCATATTCGATTCACTTCTCAGGTGTTTTAAAAAAAGCATGTTTTTAATTTCAGTCATGATGCACCTCCTTACTTTATGATATCTACCTTTCCAGGCTCAATTAGCCGATAAAGTTTCGCTGGGCGATGCGGCCCATCACGTTTAACTTCCCCGGTTTCTTCAATTCGTTCCATTGCCAAAACCCACTTACGGAAATTACGTTTATCAATACTTTCCTGAAGGATAATTTCGTAAACCTGTTGTAGGTCCGATAGCGTAAATTCACTCGCCATAAACTGAAAAGCCAGTGTTGAGTAATCCAGTTTTGCCGCCAGCCTTTCATGTGCCATGTCCACAATGTTTTGATGATCAAATGCCAGTCCCGGCAGTTCATCCATGGAAAACCAGCCCACAGCTTCGGCATCCGTAGCCGCACACAAACTCACCTGATCTGATGGTATCAATGCATAATAAGCCACGGTAATCACACGCTCACGAGGGTCACGCCCCGGCTGCCCAAAGGTATATAACTGCTCCAGAAACACCCCTGCCAGACCGGTTTCTTCCTCTAACTCACGTCTCGCACCCTCTTCAAGAGACTCATCCAGCTCCACAAAACCGCCCGGTAAGGCCCATTTTCCCTTAAATGGCGCACCACCACGTTTAATTAACAGCAGTTTGAGCTGCTGATCTCTAATAGAGAAAATCACCACATCTGTGGTTACCGCCGGGTGTGGATACTCGTATTGATACATTGCTTTATCCTTAGTGTATTGACTACACTTACAAGATAGTGTTATCTTGACACTAAGTCAAGAAGTAATTAAAAGAATTTACCTGTTAACAATATTCGAACTGTTATAAGGCACTACATATAAACAAAATAAAGGAGAAGACCATGAACAACACAAATCAGCTAACTTCGGTAAAAGTATTACGAGGACTTGCCAGCGCTTACACGACTGAACAGATCAATCAGTGTTTAAACGATGAAATTTCAGAACAAACTAACAACTGTAATCTTCAGGGAGATAGCATTGAAATCATTAACGCACTATCACGTGCCGGGGTAATCAGAGAACTCATAGATAATGGATTAAGTTTGCCAGAGGCTACACGAGAGTTAGCGCGACGTATGCGATATTTAACTGAGTTAAAAACCTAGGCTAAAGCTGTTCAGAAAATTTTTCTGCTTCTCACGCTATTTACCAATTATCAAATCCAGTTATAATCAGTCGAAAATGTATAATATGAGATCCAGAAAATCAACACAAAAGCTTTGTAACTACACAACAACCAGATAGACTAAATAATTCTCAAACGAGAAAAGGCATAGTCATGCAAAAAATGTTGATTAATGTGGTAAAGATTACTTTCATACCTCTATTTGGCCTGTTGATTTATCATCCCACAACATTACACGCCAGCGATCATGTTGATGGCCCTATCACCATCAACCATCCAGTAGCTGACATTAGCGATTTATATGCCTTCCCTAGCCCACAGAAACCAGGGCATCTGGTACTCATATTAAACAGCTATCCTTTTGTACCTGGCTCAGGACATTTTTCAGACAGCCTGGTATACAGCCTTGCGATTAAACCCGTTACGATTATGGGTACAGGAGTAAACTCAGGTTTTAAGCTTAGTAATACCGAATACCGTTTTGATTGCACATTTGAAACCCCTGATGATAAAACCAGACACAGCATTAGCTGCATAACACCAACAGGTAAAAAAATTCAAAGCCAGGTGAACAATGAAACAGGCGCAGAAGCATCAGGGGTTCATTTGTTTGCAGGGCGCAGAAGTGACCCTTTTCTGTTTAATGCCAGCTGGATTGATGAAGTCATTTTTAACCGCACAATACCTGCTGCAACTGCATCTAATGACCTCAGTGGACTCAATGTATTAAGCATCGTTATGGAATTAGATCCAGGTCAGTTCATCAAACCTGAAGATGGACACCTATTTTCCATTGTTGGCGAAATCAGGCATCGCCACACAGAAAAAAATACTGCTAAACGTATTGATCGCGTCGGTCGGCCGGAAATAAGTAATGCCTGCATGTGTGCTGAAGCACAGCAAGATGACCTGAGAAACACCTATAACCAGACCGCGCCTTTTTATTTAGATGAAAGTAAAAAACAACAATACCTGAATCGATTGATTAAAAACATTCGATACTACGACAGTCTGGATGATACACAGGACTGGTTACCGCAATGGCAACAAACCTTAGCTAATCTTCTACTTAATGATTATCTGGTAATTGATATGAATAAACCATTCACGACGCAAGGATACTTTGATATAGAATATTCCATGTTGCGCAACCAGCAAAACACTCGCAGCGGTGGCCGCATACCCGGTGAGAATATTATTAATACATTAATGACCATGATGGTTAATGCCGGCCATGGATCACCTGTCGTAAATGGCATAAACTCGAACTCAGATATACAATATAAAAAATTTCCGTACCTGAACCCACCTGCTAGCGGTATCTTCTCAGCTATCAAGGGTTATTTTGCTCGTAAAGCAGCCGCTAAAATATCCTTACAAAAAAGACCTGCATATTAAAACTGCTTAAATTTATTTGCTAATTCTTTTTGTTTTTCGTGTTTCTTAAGTTTGCTTAAATATCGCTGGTGATCTGGATTAAAATCATCCCATATTTCACAGTTTAAAGACACTTGTGGTAGAGCCAGATCAGTACAATTATTGCGTACATACAAAATTTCATAAAAACGATTATTTTCGCCCACCAGATATTCATCAATTAAACCAAACGGTTTTGGTGACAGATAAGCACGTAAGGCCTGTTGGCTAGTACTCGGACAAAAAATATAATCTACATTCACATCAGGGTTATTAGATTCAATCGAATTTACAATATCTACTGTACGCTCTCCTCCTACACCTGCCAAAATAACCAGATGGCGCATATTGTCAGGCAAACTTATTTCACCAGCGTTCGCAGTGATTAGCTCATGTTTGACACTCTTAAAAGGCTTTAATCTACTGGCCAGCCCTTGCATAATATGAGCCACCTGATCTACAAATATAAGTTTATCGCAAAGATCCTCACGTAAAATTTTAATACCTAAATAACCATGGTCACAGCAACAATCCCATATACAGTTATAGAGTGAATTTTGTTGTATGTTGGAGACAAGATTAAAAATTTTATTGAGTCTTGTGCCAAGACTAGCTGAAGGGCGCATAAATAGACGACACTACTATAGATATTATTAAATAAAACACTATACATTATAAAGTAAAACGAGTGAAAACAAGGACATAATCCCGTAATAAATATTATATCTTATAGACAGATATATTTGTTAAACTATGCGTATCTCCCGATGCTCTGGCAAAATTCATGAAAGAAAAAGCCTGCGTTATACTTGATGACAAACTTGCAAATTATCACTTTGGTGAAAACCATCCGTTTGGCCCAAAGCGATACTGGGCGTTTAAAGAGGAATTTGAAAAACGAGGTTTGTTTAAAAAACTCCATATATGCCCATCACGTCTCGCCACACAAGATGATCTCCTGTTATTTCATACTCAGAGCTATATCAACAAAGTCACTCAACTATCTACGCATGGCCAGGGTTATCTGGATGGTGGAGATACCCCCGCTACAAAGGGCATTTATGAGGCGGCTTGCTCTGTTGTTGGCGGAACACTACAAGCCATTGATAACATTTTAGAGGGAAAATGCAGACATGCCTTTAGCCCTATCGCCGGTTTACACCATGCAAGTCGAGCAAGCGCTGCAGGGTTTTGTGTTTTTAATGATTGTAGTATTGCAATTGAGTACTTACGAAATCGTTATAAGATACAACGCATAGCGTATATTGACATTGATGCCCACCATGGAGATGGTGTTTTTTATGCATTTGAAGACGATGCTGATTTATGTATTATAGACTTTCACCAGAATGGAAACACCTTATACCCTGGCACAGGCTTTAGCGATGAAACCGGTTCAGCTAAAGCCATAGGTACAAAACTCAATATTCCTTTACTCCCTGGTTGCGAAGATGAATTAGCTATCAAACTTTGGCAGAGCGCGGAACCTTTTCTACTTAAAGCTAAACCTGAATTTATAATTCTGCAATGTGGCGCCGATAGCCTGAAAGGTGATCCCATAACTCAACTTGGACTCAGCTCTGCATTTCATAGCTATGTAACAAAACGATTATGCCTTATAGCTGATGACTGCGCTAAAGGAAGATTATTGGCCCTGGGGGGCGGTGGTTATAATTTGCAAAATATTAAAGTTGCCTGGAATGATGTTGTGGGAGCACTCTATAACAATATGTAGGGTGGACTCGATTTGTTGCCTGCAAAGCAAAACATGTCGCATCTACTTTATATCTTTCAAATTTTTAGCTGCAATCCACTGAGACATATACCTGGTACTCATCATTGAATGATGTTTAAGCATTGCTCCAGTAAAATTATTCAAACGATGCTGCTCTAAACTCCCCTCAGTGTCTGTGATTTTTTTAATTAAATTTTCACCAAGTATATTCTTATCATATCGAGCATATAAAATATCACTAATTTTATTTTGTGAACTAAGCCACAACTGCTCATCCTGGTACAGTTTTACAGCCGCATCGACAAACGTTTCAATATCATCAGCAATATAACCAGGCCAGGATTCATTCTCAACCATGCCTTCACTACCAACCGATGTGCTAACGCTTGGCGTCTGAAATAACATAGCATCTAGCAGTTTCCCTTTAATACCAGCACCAAATCTTAACGGCGCTAAACAAACTCGAGTCTCGCGCATAACCAAAGATACATCTTCCGCCCAGCCCTTAATTAAAAAACCGGTTCCCTGATTATTTAAAGCAGTTGCTTTCGGAGGTGGATATGATCCATAAATATGTAGTTCAGCATCGGGAATTTGTTGTCTGATTAATGGCCAAATTTTCTGCAGATATAAAACCATGTCCCAGTTAGGTGCATGACGGAAGTTACCGATGCTTAAAAAGTTTTTGCGTTGAGAAAACGTGCTTGTAGTTTTAGGGCAACTAGTTAAATCAACCATAAATGGCAAATAGTGAAGTAAACTGGCGTCAACATTAAACGTCTTTACCAACAACTCCATTTCATAACTGGATATTATCAATGAGATATCACAACGCAATATGGCTGCAATCTCTCGCTTGGCAATATCACTAAAGAGGTCTGCCTGTGTTAATTCACGGTTTGATTTAACCGCCTGGTGACGCGCATGGCGCAGGCACTGCAAATCTTCTGTATCAAGAATTTTCAGTGCTTTCTGGCAGTTTTTTTCTACTCTCCAGCCAAACTGCTCTTCCATCATAAATCGATCGAATAAAACGATATCTGGCTTATACTCTGATACATATTTATCAAAACTATCGCAATTTAAACTAATGCTCTTACTTGATATTCCTTCATTAGCTAAATCAATCATATGCTGCGTTTCTTGCGCAGGGCTAGCAAACTCAACCAGCCATTTTTGCTGTACAAACAAACGCAGGATCGACATCATATGGCCACCTGCAGCCGATGAATCTGGCTCGGGCCAGACATAACCAATAACGAGAATTTTTTTCATTATGCGGCTTTAATTAACTGAGCAATCAATCATTACTTTAAATCAACACTCAGGCTTATTGGTAATAAATAATTAGCTACCATGAATTATTACGTTGATTATTAATAGCTCTAATTCTTCTTGCTTTTGCTTCTATATGCAGTAACCGGCCAGCTAATAAGTCATATTTAGCAAGATCGAACTGGGTTGTTAAGTTTTCAAACTTACCTTTCACATCATATTCCATCGGATGATCCAGTAACTTGTCACGAATATCAACTCGATCTTTCACATGTTTATCAACAATAGATCGGTAACTGACTAAACCCTTATCAAAATCAACTGCACCAGCACCGGCAAGATTTACCTGATCAGACACTAGCGATAAGTCAGTCGTGGATAATTTCTTTCCAGACACGATAATCGTGGCATTCAGGTGATTAAAAGCAATCTGCGATGCCGGGTCATAAGCTGGCAAATAGGAACTGCGTGTGCGAAAGTTATTTCTATTCGCATAATCCGAAACCACTTTTTTAGCGGCATGATTAAGATCTATACCTTTAAGAACCGGTTTATCCATATCCAGTTTAAGCGTGCCGCTTAATGTTTGCCTATGCAGTTTAAAACTTTCACCTTTTGACCTTAGCTTTGAAGAAACATTAACATAACCTTCAAATACCAGGGGCTTCTGACCCATTATCCTGGAAAGTAATGGGTTAATACTATCTTTGGCATTCAAATCACTAACTTTTATGGTTGCTCTGGCAAATGGCACTGCAATGGAGTTTAACTCCATTGCAGCCCTTATTTTTGCTTTATTAATGACCATACTAATCGGATTAGCGACAAGTATACTTTTTCTTAGAGCAAGAGGAATATGCAGCGATGTTACAGGCAACTCATTTATCAACAGCTCAGCCACATCTACACTGCCCTGTAGGTCTACTCCCCTGATAAAATCAAGCGGTAGCATTGTCTCTTTAGCTAAGGCTTTAGTTTTAACAGCATAGTTTTTCCAGTCAATTTTATCCACATCCAGATCATAACGCACCACCGGTGTATCATGATTTAGCTGTTGAATTTTCACAAAACCCTTAAGCTTACTTTTATCAATTCTGGCTGAGATTTCATTTAGAGAAACAGAATTAAAATCAGTTTTAAACTTCGAAGTTAGCGAAATATTTTTTAAGCTATTTGTATTTTCAAACTCAGGCATTTCAAACTGGAAATACTTTGCAGGTGCTGCAGCCTCAAATTCATGTACTTTTATTAAACCTTCAATAGTTGGTACTGAAAATATATTATCAACGTTAAGATCACCGCTTATATTTAAGCCCAGCAGCTTAAGATCAGAGTCTTTTAATTTGGCTGTTTTTCTTTTAACATTTATAACCCCATTTGTTAGTAAAGAAATGTTTACAGATTCCATGCCTTCAAGGGGAAATTCAGATTCAACCAGCAATTTCAGATCATTAGCCTTAAATATTGGAGACCCCGGATTAAACACTAATGAGGTTTCAATTGAAGTTGATGCTTTCCATTGGGGCTGATTGCTTTCTACTACTGCTTTTAACTTTAATGGCAGGGCCTGTCCCTCAACATATGCCTGAGTAATGATATTCATTGACGTCAGGTTATAACGCTTGCCTGTACTGGCATCAAACCAGTTTAAGTGAGAGTCGGTGACCTCAACACCACCTATCACCAGCCCATTTAGTCCAGACTCTGACTTGCCCGAATCAGAAAACATGTCTGACCAGTTATTTGCTCCCGCTGCATTTTTCTCAAAGTCTACCGCTAATCGATGTAAAATTAATTTATCAATTTCCAGACGCTTTTCTAATAAAGGCAGTATTTTTACACTCACACCAAATCGTTCAATTGTTGCAAAATCATTTTTGCTAAAACTAGAACTAATATCACCTGCTTTGGTATCCTGTTTGTTACCAATTGTGACATCCTGTAGCTGTATGCCTATCCACGGATAAACTGAAAACTTGATATCACCTGCCAATGATATAGGGCGACCTGCAAAAGATTCAGCTAACTCAGCAATTTCCTGTTTATATTTATTGGCATCAAACAGATAGACAAAGACACTGGCAGATACAACAAGCAGCAGTAATAACACAAAAATAATTTTTAGAAGTTTTTTCATGATCTTGGTTTATCCTCGTACAGGCATATAAGTGGTAAACAGGAAAATCTCCTATTAGCTTACCGCTTAAATCACTGGGATATCAGGCAGGTACAGTATTGGTATTACGGTTACTTTGACATTTGACAGCGGTTATCTGGCAGCATCTGTGAGTAACTCAATATTTATTATAGATTGCAGTATATTCGAATGAATCCAGGTTGTCATTGCCGAATGCTTATGTCGAGACACTAGTGATTATTGATATAAAATAAAAAACTGGCTATTAGCTTAACGGCCCTTATAACACTTCAATAGATTTATGGAGCAAGACCTCCATCAGTAATAGTCCAGCTATGGGTACTGAGAATTGTATTCCTGTTTGCTTCTGCAGCACTAGAGTACTGACTATTTCCTGCATTAAAGGTAACACCACTTTGCAGGCTTAGCATACTCCAGGCTGTAAGCAAGGCATCATAGTTAACCGTAGAGAGAGTAACATTGGCAAACATATTATCCATGCTTGTTACCGAAGAGATGTCCCATGCACTTATATTTTGATCAAAAGCTGTAGCACCATCGAACATATTATTCAGATTTTCCACAAGCCGAAAGGAGTCACCTCCAATATTCTGGTTAAAAGCCGTCGCATTAAGAAACATGAACTGCATATATCTCACGCTAAAAGGCGTCCAGGTACTCAGGTTTTGATTAAAAGCGCTGGCCCCACTAAACATGCTTTGCATACTTTCTACATTTGAAACATTCCAGGTGCTTATATCCTGATTAAAGCTGCTAGCATTCTCAAACATGCTCACCATACTAGTCACCATACTAACGTCCCAGTCCCAGGTACCATTTAACAGCGGATTATAAGTACTAGCGCCTGAAAACATTGCATCCATAAACTCTACCGACGAGACATCCCATCCACTAATATCCTGATTAAAGCTGCTAGCACCTTCAAACACACTGACCATACTGGTCACTTCAAGCACATCCCAGCTACCAATATTCTGGTTAAAACTACTCGCGAATTTAAACATGGCATCCATCTGACTTAGAGAGGATGTAGTCCAGGTACTCAGGTCTTGATTAAAGGCTGTAGCTCCCTCAAACATGGAATCCATTTTCGTAACGCCAGAAACATCCCATGAGCTTAAGTTCTGGTTAAAACTACTCGCATTACGAAACATACCTGTCATGTTTATAACATTTGAAACATCCCAGTTATCTACAGGCTGGTTAAAAGCGCTTGCACCGTCAAACATAAAGTTCATATCGGTAACACCGGATAGATCAGGCACATCCATTGCATTAACCACCATATTTGCACAGCCAGAAAATGCACTGTTCATTGATGACCAGCTGTTATTGCCCCACTGCTCTACAGTGAGTAGTTTGGTGTTATCTGAACCAGAGCCTGGGAAATATATTCGAGGAAAATCACCCGTTATAGTTACGGTATAGGTACCCGCAGAAGCATAAGTATGGGTAATATCACCTTTAACATCGTTATCAACCTGAAGATCGCCCCAATCAACACTATAGTTATAACCTGGCCCTGAAGTCGTCAGCTTAATTTGATTATCAGCACTAAACCCGGCATTATCCGTCTTCCAGGTGGTTTCAAATGGAACTGGAATCACAACGGAAACGGTTCTTGTCATTGTACTGGTATTGCCAGAGGGGTCTGTGGCCGAATAGGTAATGATGTAGGTGCCAACAGTGGCCGTAACAACACTACCGCTGATCACCACACTTACACTAATTGCGACATCATCACTTGCCGAGGCACCTTCTTCTATATAAGCCTCACCCTGAAACAGGGTAACAGTGCTATTGCCATTAAGGGTGATAACTGGGGGAGTTGTATCAAGACCAGCACTACCGGATGTATCTGTGCCTTTATCATTGCCGTCGCCTGCACAGGCGCTAAGCACTACCACTATTGCTGTTACTGAAAACCATTTTAAAAAATTTGACACAAAAATCTCATTATTTTAATAATTAAATATCTTCAAGTATATTTCATTTATTAAAACTTAGACCAATACAAATTATCAAACTAGTTAGCTAGATCACACTTTAACTGATAACAGTTATGCTTTGCTGATTTAATAAGCAGTTAACATGAAACATATACCAGAAACGCCGAGTGAAGTGCTGGATGTAGTGCAGTTCATCAGTCTGGTAAGGCCAGGCAAAAGCGGCGTCAATAATGAAGAAATAATCTCAAAATAACACGAGACTTAATGATTTTTTGTACAACAACCCCAACTATCACCCGTGCACTACGCGCTCAGCAAGTTCTATAGCCAGGTTCAGGTAACAGTCTGAGGTATTATCACCCTGCTCTTTGCAGCTATTAAATGCCTCAAGGCACTTCAAAGCAGGGCTTCTGTAATCAACTGGAATGCCCTGAATCGCAAGTTCAAACTGACTACCTTCGGCCTCAGAGGCGCCTGCATCAGAGTTATGAGCCGCCCAGAACTTCGTCGCCGCCTTTCTAAGAGCTGAACTTGGCGCGTTATTGCTGATTTTAGTGAATGCAGCCTCAGCTTGCCTGATATCAACCATACAGACTCCTCAATATTGTTAAAACTGTGTATTATTACGTCTCAGGGCAGCATGAAACTGACCAGGACCCGTTAAATATATAGCACAGATCTATCACGATGGAATATTATCCTGAATATATGTGAATATATGGAATACAAGAACATATGCCAGAGCCACTTAAAAACCTGTACTCACAATCGCTCATAAACGATCTGGGGGAAAAATTCAAAACCGAACACGCATCGTTTAATAAAAAAGCTTTTATAAACAACGTGCTCTCAAATGGCTGGAACCAGCTGGAATTAAAAGACAGAATGAGGCGTGTTTCAACAACACTCGGTGAATTCTTACCGAATAATTATCCCGATGCTATTGAAATATTATTACCCGTATCTAAACAGTTTTCAGGTCTGGAGCATATGTTGTTTCCAGACTTTGTTGAACAATTCGGACTAAAGCATTTTGATGTGTCAATGCACGCTTTAGAGCAACTAACATCAGGCTCAAGCTCAGAATTTGCAATCAGGCCATTTATTATTCAGGCCCCGAAAAAAACCATGAAACGTATGGCCAGATGGTCACGATCAAAAAATGAACATGTTAGACGTTTAGCCTCCGAAGGTTGTCGCCCCAGACTACCCTGGGCAATGGCACTGCCGGAATATAAAAAAGACCCTTCGGATGTACTCGATATTATTTTAAACCTTATAGATGATAAAAGTCTTTATGTCAGAAGAAGTGTTGCCAACAACCTGAATGATATATCAAAAGACAACCCTGAACGCGTTATAGCAACGGCTAAACAATATCTTGGAAAGTCCCCTGAAAGCGACTGGGTGATTAAACACGCCTGTCGAGGTCTGTTAAAACAGGGTAATAAAAAAGTTTTACCTTTATTTGGATACAAAAACCCGAAGCATGTAAAAATTGTTAACTTCAAAGTCGACAAAAAGATCTACCTCGGAAATAAATTCAATTTTGAATTTGAACTCACTACTGATTCAAAAAAGCTGGGAAATTTGCGCATTGAATTTATAATAGACTTTATGAAATCAAATAATAAAACATCAGCAAAGATATTCAAAATATCAGAGGGTATCTACACAGAAAACTCCAAATCAATTAAAAAATATTTTTCATTCAAAGAAATTAGCACAAGAAAATACTACCCGGGAAAACATGCCATAACAATAGTAATAAATGGCAATAAAGTTGAAACGAAAAATTTTCTTCTACAAAAACCTCAGTAGATTATACTTAATCATGCGCTGCGCTATTTGAGATTCATGCCTGAATTAGCAAAAAAACTTTCCTGTATTCACTAACCCCCTCCCACAAAGAGAGGGAAATAATTAACCTCAGAAAGAAAACATTATCTTGTGAATTAGCGACTTAGTGTTTGCGCATTTTTCACCCACCAGTCTGCGATTATTTCACCAACGGCAGGGTTAACCAGATAACCATATGAGCTATGACAGTTAAGCCCTCCTTCGTCATGGTAAAAATTATAAATCCCTTTTGAGTGATCTTCGATACAATCAACTAAACCATACTTCAACATGTCATGAAAATCATCAGCAATATTTTGATCTACTGCGGTAGTATCTCCAACAGAAGAAAGATTTATCCAGCGACGAACATTCGCGGGATACCTGTTTTTATTAGGGTATTGCCTGCCCTGAAGCTTACTCTGTATAAATTTCAGCCCCAAAGGGCTACCCAGACTGAAAAAATCTACTTTACCTCGATGCACTTCAGTACGTGAAAGTTCCCACAGAGTATCATAAACAATAACAGACCCAAGGCTATGACCGATAACCAGTACAGGTTCATTTTTATCAAGTATTGGCCTTAACAGTGACTTCAACATGCCCCGTATTTCATAACCAATATTGTTGCGATTATCAAAATATGCATTGGTTTCTTCAATTGTATTTCGTGTGGATTGGGGCAACAGACGAATCAGGCCGGGAATCAGATCAGCCAGTATATACATATATCGAGTCAGTTTAATTCTCATCGAAGTCGCCTCGCGAATATCGTCTTGCGTGGGACCATGCTGATTCAGTAAGGCATCTATCCAGGGCAGATCCTGTGCTGTATCATGACTTTTCTGGTAATATGTATAGTTCCATGCTGCAATATGAAAATTTTTCTTGTGTAGCTCTATATCCTTTGCCACATCTGGTTCAGCACGTTGCAGGCCTTCAACAAGGCTTCTCCATAGAAGATCCCTGTGATGTTCTGCTTCGGGTTTAGGGCTCTTTCCAGGAACATATATAATATGTGTTTTATTCATCTATAGCCAACCTGGTAATCCTTACATTATAAAAGTGAATATAAAGCATATGTAATGCAACATTCAAGCACAGAACACTCATTGAGGACAGCTCCTGATGACTAAAAAATACAAAGTCGCAATTCTGGGTTATGGCGAGATGGGACATGCTATGCAGCATTTACTCAGCACAGAGCATGACATATATTTGTGGGATAAATTTCCAAAAGGAGATTTTGAAACTCAATCTCTGCAAGATATCATCCCCCAGGCGGACTTCATACTATTTTGCTTACCCGTTAACCCGCACAGGGAAATTATCAAACAGATTAAACCCTTGCTTAAAGCCAGTAGCATTTGTTTAAGCATTGCCAAAGGCCTTGATGAATCAGGGCAAACAGCCGCACAAATATTTGAAGATATTTTAGAAAAAAATTATTTTTATGCGCTCATATATGGCCCCATGATTTCAGAAGAAATTATCGCCTCACGTTATGCTTTTGCACAGCTTGGCTGTTCAAATACGCAAGCCTGTGAAAAGACACTTGAGCTTTTTTCACAAACCAGACTACTGCTTGAAACAACAGACGATATCACAGGCATCAGCTGGTCTGTAATTCTTAAAAACGTTTATGCGCTGCTGTTTGGCATGGCAGATGAATTAAAACTTGGTGATAATATGCGCGGTTATCTGGCGGTTGAAGCGCTCAGTGAGTTAGAAAAAATTGTTCATGAAATGGGTGGTAAATCAGGCAGCCCATATCATTTAGCTGGCCTCGGCGACCTGATAACCACCTCCACCAGTGAGAGCTCTTTTCATCACAATCTTGGTAAAGAACTCGCCAGAGGTGATAGAAGCCGGGTAACAGGAGAAGGTGTACATACGCTGCAAATGGTTAAAAAACACGAACTATTTAAACAACAAAACTACCCTCTATTTAGCCTGGTTTCCAATATTGTAAACCAATCTCTAGATGTTAAAAATGAACTCATTAAATACATAACAAACCGATAACACCAGAAGATTAAGGCCGAGCCATAAATGCAGCCTTATATTTTTTTGCAGAAAATCAGCTATTAATGATTATATCTGGTAACCAGTATAACCCGAGACTAAACCGATTAAACCACCAAACACACCACCCCAGACAACAAGCCATCCCAGGTGTTTTTTGATCATCTGCTGAATAATTTCTTTTACCAGCTGAGGTGTTAACTCGTTTAAGCGTTTTTCAACGATCTCTTCAATTTGCTGGCGGATTTCTGTCATTACATCTGGCTGTTCCAGTTCATCTCTTAGCAGCTGTTGAAAAGATTCTTCTTTTGTCATCTCAATCAATGAGCTTTTCATATTAGTAATAAACGGGTCTTTTAGAGGAGTAAGTGCATCCTGCCCGCCAAACATCCCTAACATACCTCCAAACGAAGACTCCATAATCACTTTAACCAGAGTGTCAAAGCTAGGTGTAAGGTCAACTTTTTCAATTACAGGCGCTAGATGAAAGTCATTTTCCTCACCCGGATTTTTAAGAAATCGATCAATATTATCTGCGGTAAAAAACTGACTCATCATCAGCTGTTTAATGCCTAGTTTAAAATCTTCAAAACGCGCAGGTATCACTCCCGAACCATATAAGCCAGGCACCCTCTCAAACAACATATGAACAGCCAACCAGTTAGTTATTGCACCAGAGACCGCAAAAAGACCAACATTTATTATAAGCGGATTTTGCAGCAGGTAACCGGCGCTAACAATTGATATTGCCAGGCCATTTGTAATGACACTTTTATTCATAGGTAGTTAACTCTATAGCCTTATTAAACTCGAAGCTGATTTTACATTAAATAAAGAAAAGGATAAAAGCTATTTACAGCATCCAGTCAACATTAAATATGTAAATAAGATGAAAATTAAAAATTTGAATGATAATATTAAATCAAAATCGCTAGCTGAATTTATTACTCAACATCGCAATTCGAACAACATCTGACAGCGAATGCACACCTAATTTATCCATAACTTTAGCTCGGTGAATTTCAACTGTACGTGTACTTATATCGAGCTCACGTGCAATCATTTTATTTTGTTTTCCAACGACCATGAGCTCCATAACCTGTTTCTCACGCTTTGTTAAACGAGATAACTTTTCTTCAATCTCACGCTGTTGCTGAATATCAGATGTGATATTTAAACTTTCTGACAAACATTCTTTCACTCTAACTATTAAATACTCATTATCAAAGGGTTTTTCAATAAAATCAATGGCTCCAGATTTCATCGCCTGCACTGCCATCGCTATATCACCATGACCTGTAATAAACACAACAGGTATGGTTAAGTTATGGCTTTTGAGCTCTTCTATCAATTGCATGCCTGACATACCCGGCATACGTATATCAAGTAACAGGCATCCAGTATTTAGCTTTTCTAATTGTTCTAAAAATTTTTCGGCTGAGTCATACTGGCACGAAGGAATGTCTTCAGATTGCATAAGTAAGGTCAACGCTTTACGTACAGCTTCATCATCATCAACGATATGTACCGTTGGCTGATTAAAATTTTCATCATTAGTACTAATTTTTTTTGTCAACAGGTGCATCCTCATATATAATCGGCAGAGTAAAACAAAATACGCTGCCTCTCTGGTTCCCTGGCACTACCCACAAATGCCCATAATGTGCATCTATAACTGACTTTCCGATTGCAAGCCCTAACCCCATTCCATTTTTTTTGGTTGTATGGAACGGCTGAAATATATGTTTTATTTCACCCGCACTTAAGCCTGGCCCTGCATCCTCAATCCGAAATTCAACTTCTCCGGTACCATCTAGTGTCGTTTTAATTTTCAATAATCGCTTTGGTTTATCTATAACATCCATAGCCTCAATTGCATTACGTGACAGATTAAGTATAACCTGCTCTATTAATATTTTATCCGCCATAATTAAAGGCAAGCCAGTGGCTAAGTCCATAATTAGCTCTACATTATGTGTCCGCAGTTCTACTTTGAGCAAATCCAGGGCCTCAATTACCATTTCATTCAGCTCTACTTTATCTAGCTGCAGCTCTTTCTTATTAACGAACTCCCTTATATGACGAATAACTTCTCCAGCACGTACTGCCTGATCATTAATATCAGCTAGTATCTGAATAATTTCATCACTAGTCGCTTTATCTGACTTAATTAAACGACGACAAGCATCACTGTAAATAGCAATGGCAGCTAGCGGCTGGTTAAGCTCATGTGCTATCTCACTCGCCAGCTCCCCCATATTACTTTGTCTGGCAAAATTTGCGGCATTGAGTAAACGTTCACGATCTATTCCCTCAACCATTAATCTTTCTGTAATATCCCCTATGACAATTATAACGCCCTGAACAATATTATTATCATCGTAATCAGGGCCAATAATAACGTTTACATAGGTTTTTTTAGCACCTGTTAACTCCAGTTCCATATCAAAATTCACTTGCTGCCCCATATAAGCTATGTCAAGATTGGGTGAAATGGTTGTATAAACTTTTTCACCCCATATCTCACGAGCATTTTTATTTTTTAGCCCTTCAGAGAATACGCCAAAAGCATCCACATACGCTTTGTTTGTAAATAAATGCTTTTCATGACAGTTTAAATATGCAATCAACACCGGCAACGAATCAGTGATCAATTTAAGTTGTCTGGCCTTCAACACAATTTCATTTTTCGCTCGTTTATTCTCTGATATATCTATAATTACACTCTGACAATAAAACACACCCTCCTCTTTATCCCAACTACGAATACTTTCTATTCTGACATCAAGCTGATTTCCAGAGTGCCCCTTCAAACTGACTTCATCGTTTTTTTTGCCAGTTAATAATGTGTCCCGAAGGTGGCGATAGTAGATATCAATATCGTCTCGAACAACCCATTTAAGAAATGATCTGTCAACAATACCTGAGCGCACCTCGCCTAACATACTAGCTCCGGTAAGATTAATATTTTTGACTACCCCCTCACTATCCAAAGTAACATAACTTACCGGGGCAAAATCATACAGGTCAGCATACCTATCTCTGCTTATCTCCAGATCCTGTTGTGCTTCCCGCAATTCCCTGTTTTTCATTTCAAGCTCAGTCTGATAAAGCTGTAATTCATGCGCCAGGTAACTTTCACTGTCTGCACTTGAAAATAATTCTACCTTTGCCTGTAACAGGCTAGTTCGCTGAAGAAGCTCTTGCTTACTCAGTTGATTTAGTTCTGCTAAAAGACCAGATTCTGTAGCATCAACCTTGTTTGAAGTCAGATTTAGTGATATATGATCTTGATCTTTTTTTGCTTTACTCTTTTTCACCAGGACCCTCTATTTTTGTTATAGTCACAGGTTCCTCTACCAGGCCAGGCTCGATAGGATATCCACTAATATGCAATTGCTTTAAGCCAATATTTTCAAACTTATACTCTACAAAATAATCATTAAAGCCAGGTTTTTTGTTAAAGATTTTTTCTACTTTACTGTGTAGCTCAGACACACCCCATTTCCCATTACACAATCGATAAAGTAAATTACCTGCAGTCTCTTTTTCAGCAACCTGAAAAGTAGACTAACAAATTTCACTAACTGGTATAACATCCAGGTGTTTATCCAGTAGCAGAAAAAGAAAGTATAATTTTATCCTCTAATATACTATGCCGACATTAGGTATTGATACGTTTTAATAGCAACCATATTTCAAATAACGCATTATTAAACATACTAACTTCAGTTTAAAAGTAAAGATTATGGAGAAATTAAAATGAACAAAAAAATATTTACTATAGAAACTCTAAATAGCAAACCATATGCCCCTTATAAGTTCCGGCATTAGAAAATCAGACCAGAACAACGCATAAAACCCATAAACGCTATCTCTGATTCAGGCATAACTTTATAAAATCAATTAGTAAAACAATTGACACTTAATATTAAAACACATGAATATACCAATAAATAGATAAAGGCAGATTACTTCTGGACGTATCAGCCGCAGAAAGAATAATCTGTGAGAGTTATATCTATTAAGCTTTAAAAACCAGCTAAGTATTTAACTGCCATTAAAAGTTTTAGCATCTTTGCGAATACATTTTCTGGTTTTATGTCTAACTGCATCAATGATAACAATTATTGCCGTACTCAAAAAATTAATTAATAGCATTCTTTCTCGCTAGCTCATGGCGAGATATTTTGATTTTTTTTCAAAAACTAGATAATACTACCTATTGTTTAATTTCCCTAATCTAATTATGGTAATTTCGTTAATGGAAATGCAAAAATTATAGAAGTGACGCAGGTAATTATGGAACCGAATGGAAGCTAGCCTTTAGTCAGTACAAATGCAGACTAAAAGGTAGTGGCTTGCTACTAGTAAATACCGAGGAGCATAACAGATGAAAAAAAAATCATTCCTACTCGCACCTACGATACTCGCCTCATCATTAGTAACAAACAGCATTAACGTTAATGCGGATGATGGCGAACTGTTGCGTAAAAGCATGTCAAAAGTGACGGGTAATCCGAGTCTGAGTATTATTCCTGAGGCAGAACATGCCTTTATCGATACCATGAAATTTTATGTACCGGCACAGGCCTCAAGTGGCGATGTGACACTCATTGACTATATTGATGCCGATGGCGCTGATCGTGGTTCACGAGCTTATGCAAAACCCCTTGTAGGGGTGTATATTTTTGGCCCGGTTGCCGGTGTTGACGGTGTTGGTTTTGCAGGCCACGGTAAACGTGATGCGTTTGCCGCAGTTAGTCTTGACGATGGTACCACCTGGAAATCAACCAACTTATCTGACTCTGCAGATCAGAGCTCATTTGAGGTTTCTATCCCTATTCCTGACCTTGGGGGAACAACTGGTGATAGTGAAATAATTGTTGATGCAGAAACACCGACAATATCTGAAGCGGAGTTTGAATTAAAAAGACGCGGTGGCTTTCTTGAAGTTGAAGGCGAAGATGCCGGGCGTCGGCAGTGGGTTAACATTCGTAATGCAGTTACTCAGGAAGTCATAGGTCGTCGCGACAGATCGGATAGAAGTGGTGAATGGGAGATAAAGGTTCGCCGACTCGATGAAGATGAAGTCCCCTGTTATGTTCAGGCTGGAATTAATGATGTATGGGGCCCTGCTGTAGCTGTAGAAGATGCACCGGAGAGCTGTGTCGGCAAACCCGCTACTACCACAACGGTTTACCCCGGTGACACTATAAACATCTTCCAGGCAACCGCAGGTACTCACACTATTGTTGCCTGGCCTAGCCGTTTTTGCTCAAGTGGCGAGCCCAACTACTCGCTCGAAACCAGTGACCCTGCACGTCGTGATGCAATCGCAGCCTATCTTGGTATTGACCTGGCGGCCCCCTCTGCTGATGATCTTTACCTGATTGATATGTACGGAGTTGCAGGTCAGCAGGGCTCAGTTGATTACACCGAAGACAAGTTTGAACAGAACCACGCGGTTGGTGAAGTGCCTTATGCTTGTCTGTGGACTGCACGAGGCAAACTCGTTCAGGGTGATGATCCTCGCACAGAAGCTAGCGAAGCAAGTTATATGCGCTGGTTCAAGGCTGAGCGACTCACCTCTGGTCGCCGTGATGTAAACCGCATTGAAACCAAATGTGTTGCCGGTGCCGGTTGTGCCATTACCTGGCAGGAAGATCCAGAAGGTTTACGACCTGGTCAGGGTGAAGGCCCTGGAGAAGGATGGAGTGGAGCAATTGCCAACAGTCAGACCGATGTATGGTACTCCTACGTTCCCTGGGATCATTTTGATCTAGTGCAGGATCCAGCTGATTCCACAGCAATACTTTCATTTAATGACTGGCTTGCTTCTGATGACACCACCAAACCTCAGGTGGCAATTCCCGCAGCGATGCCAATGCGAGTGACTGATAATGCGCGTTGCAACGTTACCAACCCTCAACCTTACTGTAATGGCTCTGCCATCCAGGCTAACTTCCCGGATGTACTAAACCCCTTAGCCTATGGCCTGAAAGATATGTGCGCCGATCTGACACAAATTCCTACAGGTCAACAGGGAACACTATCTGATATATGTGTCACTGAAACCGGCCTTCCATTAATAGGCAATATCGCAGCTACCCGTCCTCGACTGGGTCTGTTTGGATATGATTCAGATAGTGACACCGCGATTGACAGCGCATGGGTGGTGTTTGAGGCTGAAGAATCCAAAGGCCTGGGAGCATTCGGATTTACTGACACGGGTGCTGCTGGCGAGCCTTGCGACCCTGAAACGGTTGAAGGATGCATTACATTTGATGAAGGTAAAAACCTCTGGTATTACAGCTTTGGTATGTCGCTTACAGACCAGGCATCTGTTACTGCAGATGGTTTAGTTGCAAACCTTGCAGGTCATGGAAACATGCTGAATCAACCGGAAGTTGACTGGCAAACCGGTGAATTCTACCCTGCAAGAAATACCGCAGAGCTTTGGGATTTCGGTGCTTACAATTTCGACATTTATAACACTGAAATTGCACGCCGAGGCAGCCTGCTGGCACAACCTATTAGTAAATTTGGCCCTTCAGGTCTCGCAGCCCTTCCCGCCTGGAAACAGGGAATCATGAACCAGGGTGGACCAGCGGATGTCATGGTACGACGCATTCTGGCACCCACTGGATTTAACCCGGCAAGCAATAACCCTTATGTTTTCCGTAATATGGACTGCAACCTGGTTAATCCGTCTGCATTCTACCCAGACGGCGTCTGCCTGGACTCTGCGATAAACCTTTCCGGTTATATCCCAGACACCTGCACCGACTCACAGGGTGAACCAGGCAATACAATTGCCTGCCCTACGGTCACCCTGGGCACTTCTACTTTCGGTATTGGTGATACCAACCCGGTACTTCAAGGTTTGGAACAGGGAGAAGGTAATACTGATAAAGTGCTGAGCTGGCATCAATGTCCATCCAGCTTTACCCATGTTTCCGGTGTTGAGTCACTCACCTGTGATAATGACGCACGTACGGACAACACTACCCTTGCAGATCAATCATGGTACAACCCACTGGATGTTTCAAAAGGGCACAGGGGATATCTGGATGGCGACTTTGTAATGATGTTATATGCCTGGTCACCCAACTGGAGAACCAACGCGACTGGCAGTGATCGTTATGAGCTGTATATTCGTCGTTCTTTTAATGGCGCTCAAAGCTGGACCAACCTGCCCAGTACATTTAGCCATGGCAATGGCGTAACCTACAACGGTGCTGGCACTACAACCTGTGAAACTTACCGGTCACTGGAAACAGGTAGCTCAGATATCGAAGAGCCACATGTATGTAATGCCTATGTTGCAGGTGCAGATGAACAGGCACGTAATGTCACGCAGCATAAATCTATGCGTATCACTACCTTAGACCCTCGTTATGCGCCCACTGCTGCAAGCATCACCGCGGACCCTTTCCTGGTTGGTATCCCAGATATCAATGGCGAAGACCAACGTGATCCATCTCGTTACTTCATTGTTTATGAAACAGGTGATAACACCACCACGTCTGAAGGTGAACCTGAACCTGACGATCTGTTTTATAGCCGAGCCGTCCAGTTTGGTGATAACTACCAGGTATGGGCTGAGGAAACAGACCTGTCTGTGTGCTACCCATCCGATGCTCATGGTGATGAAGACGTACCTGCAGACTTAATTGGCTCGGGTTTCTGTAATGAGTTTGCACAACTCGATCAGGGCACTCCTGGTTTACAGGCAAGCGAAGCTAGCCTGGAAGCCAACTCTGGTGGTCAGTTTATGTATGGCGTGTGGGCACAATGGGCCCATGATGAACTTACCGGAGAGCTGACCGAATCGGATGCTATGGCACGCCGAGTATGGTGGATAGATGGCTTTATTCCAGCGAATGCCTGGGAGTTTGGCCAGGGAACTGGAGATGGAACACCGGCTAATTAAGCCTTTATATTTCATTATATAAAACGATGCTTAAAAAAGGACTTTCAAAGCATCGATTTAGAAAACGTGATGAAATAAACATTAAATGGCAGATTTCCTATCAGGAAATCTGCCATTTTTTATTTACAGATATATGATTTTTATGTTGCGGGACAGTTGCCTGTTCAATGACACTGGTAAACCGGTATAAACACTAAATTAACAAACAAAAGTAAAGCTTAAGTGTGACAATTCACTAGCCTGACACTAACTTTTAACTAAAAGCTTAATAGTGTCTATGCGTGTATTTCCAGTTGCTTTTCCGGCTAGTACAAACAGTCAACTTTTAGAGCACTAACTCAGGCTGTGACGTTATATAAAACATTGAGAAGATATAAGCCACCTGTTCAGCCACACGATATCTCTAATGGAACAATGGCGTAATAGTTAATTTCTAATGATTAAATGGTTTCGGCAAATACTTTCGTAATTCATCAACACTATGGCGTGTCAGGTTTTTATCTAATTCAAACACAATTTTTTCACTGATTTCATTTGACATTGTAGATCGCAATTCACCAAGAAACCTGGGTGCCGCAATCAATAATAAACGCGACATTTTGTTGGCTTTACGCGCCCCTTCCAGATAATCAGAAACACGCCTGGCAAAGCTTAAGCGCTCATAATCCTTAGGGTCAGTTTTATTTTCATATGCATGAGCACCAGCACCACTCATTCCCACATCTTTTCCAGGTAAATCACTACTAATATCTCTATCATGCATTCTACCTTCAGGATGTGACAACACTTCAATTTCCTTAAGCTCTGAACTAGTCTCACCTGTTGTAAAAATACGTGCACGAGTACTATCTGCAACAACTATCATCGGCTTCATATTAACCTCCAAAAATTAGTATAACTGCAATCGATATCCCTGATTGAAAACTATATGATCCCAATCAACTTTTCATCAATTTAAACACATATTTGATATTATATTTTTAATATGCTTAGCCACAAACGATAAGACAAGTAACATAATTATAATTAGAGAAAAAAATATACGTAGTATTACTTACATATATTTATGCGATTAAAGATTACAGAAATAAACATAATAAAAAATAGACATCAGATTTAAAGCCAAGTATAAAAATCAGTATATTATATTTATTACCTCGACCCCTAATAAACAAAAAAACTGCCAAGCATAATTTCTTTACGAATATCGTTAATACTCGAGAGCTGGTAATTAACTATTTTCTCGATTTTGTTTTCAACACTATTAAGAGCACAGTTTTCTTTGAGTTTGATTTTTATATCAATCACGCCAGGCTCGTTAACGGGTCTACCAATCTGACCAACCATATAACAATAAGCTTCGCTTACCTCATCAATATCATCAGCAATGATATTTACGATTTTTTGTGAAACAATATTATATATTTTTCCTACATGACTCACTGGATTTTTTCCAGCAGCAGCCTCCATATTCATAGGACGATACGGGGTAATAAGCCCATTAATTCTATTACCCCTGCCTACCTCTCCATCATCACCAGATTCTGCTGAGGTGCCGGTTACTGTTAAATATACACTCTGTTTTTCTAAATCATCTGCATTATTAACACTAACTTCCAAAGGTAAATCGGTAATTGAATTTGCAAGTAATTCAACCTGATTTATCATTTGTTTTTTCTTATTAATATAATCATCAATATTGCTTATATAACGATCGACAAATGCACAGGCGATCATAATATATATACTATTATTTCGCTTAAAAGCCATGACTTTTATATCTTCACCAAACTCAGGATACTGCGATTTATTTTTTTTTGAATTCAACTGATTTTCAATAAGTAACACCACATGTTCAAGCTCACTCAACGGGGAATAGGCGACTCCGCAAGATGTATCATTACAATAGGCTAGTCCAGTTTCGTTTTGCCTCAGGTAAAGCTCAACGAGATCTTTCGACCCGGGTCTTACTAAATTATGCACTCTCACATGCTCGTCAGTATCAAGTGCGTGAAGATTTTGTTTTAACCAGCTTACACAACTGCTGTGAACCAGATCCTGCAACGGCACCTTTATACCTTTGTACTCACCGGTCGCTCTACCTGACATGTAAATATCTATTGCTTCAATGACTTTTCCACCACCAAATTTTGGTTCTGACACACCTGCACGCAAAAGCACCTTATCTACATTATGGTGTAAAATCAGCCCAAATCTATCCAGATAATACCTGCATAAAGTCCGGCTTAATTTTTCTGCTATTGCGTCGCAAATAGTGTCAGGATTTCCTATTCCCTTACGCTCTACCACTTCAATGTGTAAATCATGATGAAAACTTGATAACGCTGATATATTCACAGCAGTCATAATCATTCTCTTTTATTTTCAGCAAATGTGCTGAGACTTACAGCTATTCAGATTAAAACAGGACAATCACAACCAAGGTATGAAACATTGGAAGTCGTTAAATACACATACCTTATCTGATGCTTCAAAATATTTAAACCCACTTTAGTCCATCATTAAAATCTGCATAAATCAGTGAACCAGAACACAAAATATATACAGGGCAATTAATTATTTGATATCTAATTTTTTTCTCACTTTGTCTATCCTGTGCTAGATAATTATTTTTTAAAAGTATTTAAATAATATAGTTATCAATTGTTACTACCTAAAAGTTTATCTCAATGTATCATGAAGCTATTTACAATTTTTCCACCTTATGAGTACAGTAACACAATTACTACCCGATACCCGGAGCCAGCAGCAACTTTCAACACAGTATAAATACTTAGCGGTTTACAGCTACGCCAAGTCTTGTATATTTTTATAAAATTAACATAAGGGATACTACGTATTTCTTAGAACGTGCCTATGTAAATAATTCTGTTTCTAACAAAAAATTAACCCGGCGTATTTACTTGACTCCCACTTATTTCAACAACTTTAAAAGATATTACTTATTTACTTATCGAGCTCAAGCACTAACGGTTACGAGCTTGCAACTTAAGTTAAAAAATAACCATAAAACACATCCTGTCAAATGATGCGTTAAAATATTATATCAATATAACATGCATGAATATGCAATATTCATCTTCTCCATTAATCCACCTGCTTGTGTATTACCAGCTCATACACTCCATACCATAATATTTCAGCGTCTATATTTTACCTTTGTAAATTAATATATGTTTAATAAATTATTCACTCGTATTTAACAGATAAAACCCAATTATGAGATCGTTGCTTTAAATCATAATTTTGACTGCTTTTTTAGTGTATATTTCAGGTAGTTAGGCTTTGTATCCTTTCTAAAAAATCAGAATAATCTTTCAAAAGAAGGTGATTTCATGACTATACAACATCCAGCATTAACTAAGGTGGTACATAGACTGGCTCTCAGCGAAAGCGGTTTTGTATTTGACCCTGTCAGCGGTCAGAGCTTTACGGTTAATGAGACCGGTTTAGACATTCTACGTAATATTCAGGTCAAAACTGATATCGAAAAAACCCGCGAATACCTGCTTAATGCCTATGATGCCAACGAGCAGGAGCTAGAACGCGATCTCGACGACTTCCTTGCCGCCGTAGGTGAACAGCTGGGAATGCAATGACAACACCCTCGCTTACTGTTGCCATTACCGGCATGAACGCCAAACCCGATAATCCCGGCCCAGGGCTGGCTGTTTCACGCTGCCTCAATGACTCAGCCGATTTTTCGGGTCGTGTAATCGGGCTCAGCTATGACCCGCTTGACCCGGGTTTATATCTAAAAAACTACTGTGATGCGGGTTATTTGCTGCCCTACCCCTCTGCTGGTGAAGAGATGTTTCTGGAGCGACTCAGTGATATTAATGACAAGGAAAAAATAGATATCCTTATACCCTGTCTGGATGCCGAGTTACCCAATATGATTCGGCTCAGGCATGAAATTGAAGAAATGGGTATAAAAACATTTCTACCCGATGCCGAACAGCTGCGCTTACGTAATAAAGATAAATTACCCGAACTCGCAAACTATGCAGGGCTCGCCTGTCCTGATATAAAATCGATTACCTCTCCTGGCTTTTTCTATGACTGCCAGGACAAAGGATGGAGCTACCCACTTGTTGTGAAGGGCTTGTTTTATGATGCCATTGTT
>Ga0316204_10002474_pt1 | contig 41578 bp, 33 predicted proteins | sample 6monrhotite_MG_2_FD_205661 | JGI IMG/M metagenome (GOLD analysis project Ga0316204, IMG submission 205661) | Microbial mat bacterial communities from mineral coupon in-situ incubated in ocean water Damariscotta River, Maine, United States -... | ecosystem: Environmental > Aquatic > Marine >...
GGACTTGCACATAGGCCCGGCTGCGTGTCCCAAACCCGTCGATCAAATGTCCGGCGGTTTCGGTCACCGACATGATGTCATCGACCTGCACAGGTTCGGTCTGCCCGATCAGATCGGGCGCCATGCCCGCCCAGGTGGCGGGGTTCATTTTTTCGGTATTGCCAAGGACGATATCCACCTCGCCCATTGCGGCAAAAGTGTCCGGCTCGGTCTGTGCGGCACATCCTGTGACAATCAGCTTTGCGTCAGGGTGATCACGGCGCAGTCTACGGATGTCCTGACGCGCCTTGCGGACCGCCTCGGAGGTCACGGCACAGGTATTCACCACAATTGCGTTATCGAGGCCTGCGCCGGTTGCGAGATCTTTCATCGCTTCGGTCTCATAGGCGTTCAGGCGACACCCATGGTTGGAAAAGATCGGCGCGGTTCTGGTCATGAAAGGTGCCATTGCCCGTCAAAGACATGGGCGGTCGGCCCCGTCATCCAGACACCATCCTCGCGCCAGCTGATGTGCAGCGTGCCGCCATCAAGTTCAACGGTTACATCCCGGCCCGTGAGCCCACGTCGCGCGGCAGCGACAGCCGTGGCGCAAGATGAAGAGCCAGAGGCAAGCGTGATGCCCACGCCACGTTCCCACACCCGCATGCGCAAGTGATCAGTACCAATGAGGCTCGCAAATTGCACATTGGTGCGATCTGGATAAAGCGGATGCTGCTCCAGCTCGGCGCCTTTGGCCGCCAGATCAATGGCTTCGGCGTCTGGCACAAAGAACGTACAATGCGGATTGCCCATCCCGGTCGCTGTCGGCGCGCCCTCAATCGGCAATTCCAGCGTATCCATCGCGCGCGCCAGCGGCACGTCCTGCCATTCAAGCTGCGGCAGACCCATGTTGACCGAGGTGAGGCCAATCCCCGCATCTCGCGCCTGCAAAATGCCACGCGCGGTTAGCAATGTCAGCGCGGTTGCACCTGTTTGATCCATCACATGCCGCGCGATACAGCGCGTCGCATTGCCACAAGCCCCTGATAGCGATCCGTCGCTGTTCCAGAACACCAGCCTCACATCGGCGTCAGGTGTCTGCGACAACACGGCAAGCTGGTCAAAACCCACGCCGCGATGGCGGTCGGCCATGGCGATGGCCAAGGCCTTGTCCACGCGCGGGCTGATTCCCCGTTCGTCGACAACTACAAAGTCGTTCCCCAGCCCGTGCATCTTCATGAAGGGCAAAAATGATGAGTCGCTACTGGCCATGGCGGCGATATAGGCCAACCCAGACAAGTTATCCAGCAGAGAGCGGCAATTGGGGGTTGACCCTAGCGGTACGCCTTTCTAAGTAGCGCGCTTAGTGGGCCGTTAGCTCAGTTGGTAGAGCAACTGACTTTTAATCAGTAGGTCGATGGTTCGAACCCATCACGGCTCACCATTTTCTCAATACATATCAAACAGGTGCGTAGCTATGCGTGCCTCTCAATTTTCGCGCATGGCAATCCGGAAGTCGGCAGAATGTCTTTCCGTAGCGGAATCGGTGTCGTCTGCAAATCAAGGTCATTGCGTTACGGTGCTAACCCAGCTTGGCGGGGGTCATTGTATCGGTTTGATCCGCCCAATTTGAGAGCCCATTCGGATCACTGAATTCACCAACTCCTGCGCCGCGATAAAATCGCTGCGGCCAAAGCAGGTATCTGACCAAAGATTGGGGCGCAGCTCACCGCAATTTATCGAGGTGGGAAAACCCAAAAGAATTCGCCCTTGGCGCCATTTTCACGGTCAGCGTGCTGGTTGACGAAATCAACCGCTTCGGCCAACCCTTCGCTGGACCAACCCATGCAGGACCGCATTTTCAGGGTCACAGGATCATAATCCAACAGATGTTCCTTGGGGGACCGCTTCATCAGCGCACTTGGCAAGACGAGGCAATGGTAGACCCGCAAGGCATAGGGCAGCGATCTTGCGCGTTCAAAGTTTCGTTTGAATTTCTCGGGGCCGTCGCCGGGTAGCCCAAGGATAATTTCGATCGCCAGTCTGGCGACCGACCGCAGATCAGTCAGGATATTGTTAAAGCGGGTCTCGTCGTATCTGCGCTCGACTTCGTCCAATACGTCGCTGTCGAATGACTGGAGACCGACGCCGATATGCGGGCTGCCGACGCCTTCAAGGAACCGCAGATGTTCGTCACGGACCTTGGCGGGATAGACTTCGCAGATCAAGTTGCGGTCTTTCAGAAATCCGGTTTGTTCTGTTGCTGCCGAAAGGTTCTCGAAGGCCGGCTTGTTGAGGTTCAGACCCGCGTCGACCAACAACAAAGTGTTGCGACCGTTTTCGGCGATTGCGCCGAATTCGGCGGATATGCTTGCGACGCTGCGCACATTCTTTGGTGCGTCCATGACCCCCCATTCGCAAAACGAACAGGTGAACGGACATCCGCGGTAGGTTTCCATGATCGCCAGCCCGGTTTGCGGCATCAGATCCATCGCATAAGGCGATGCAAGATCATCCAGCCTGGCGGGATGGCGCGGCGGCGTATTTTTCCACGCTGGCCCCTGGCGCAGGGCAATACCGCGGATATGGCTCAGCGTTTCGACAGACCGGCGTTTCAGCGCGACAATTTCGGTCATCGTCAATTCGCCTTCGCCGATCGCAAGAACATCGGGTTGGGTCATTTGCGCAAAGGGCGGATGTGCCAGCATGTTTTGCCGCGCAGAGGGGCCGCCAAAGACACTCAACCTGTCAGGGTCACTCTGCTTGAGTGCGCCGTTGATTTCCATCAGCACCGGCAGGGACCACAGATAGGCGGAGTAACCGATCACATCGGGATCAAAGGCGTTGATTTCATCGATGATGGTTTGCGGGTCTTTTTTGGGAAAGTCCCAGATGCGCAAATCCAGATCGTCAAAGCCAGCGTCAGCGACGGCTGCTGCAATCTGATAGAGGCCGAGATTAGGAATATAGGGCGGCAGCGCCGGGTCTGGATCTGGGTAGCGCCCAACCATTGCGACCTTGCGGCCGGAGCGAAAATCGGATGCTTCTGTCACTTGAATGACCACCAGAATGTGCCGGATGATCCGTTGTGCTGCTTTGACATCTGATCAAGCCTGGCACGCATATTGCGGATATCGTATTTGGACCACTGCGCGTTGGATGTCATCGCGAAATTGATCGGATCAAATTTGATGTCCCATTCCGGGCGCGATCGGTTCAGCAAGGCGTCGGGCAGCACAAGGCAATGATAGGCCCGCACGCCACCGGGCATCGCAAGCGCGAAATCCAACGTGCGCAAAAACCCTTCCGGGGTTTCACCGGGCAGGCCAAAGATGATCTGAATTTCGAGGTTATTTGCAACTTTCGCCAGATCGCGCACCGCAGGTTCAAACCGTGTCTGGTCGATTTTGCGGTCATGGGCGTCCAGTACGGCCTGATCGGTGCTTTGCAGGCCGACACCGAGATAGGACGTGCCGATGTTCTCCAAGAATTCAAGGTGTTTGGGGCGCACGGTCGACGGGTAAATCTCGGCCCAGAACATCGCGTCTTTCAGGTGATTGGTCTGGTCATTGGCAGCGGCAAGATTGCGGAACGCAGAAGCATTCAGGTTCAGACCCGCATCAAGCAAAAAGACGGCTGGTGCCTCAAGCTGTTCAAAGGCGTTGATCTCATTTGCTATGTAGTCGGTTGAAAACACGTCTTTTGCAGGCCGCACCGCCCCCCATTCGCAAAAACGGCAGGACAGCGGACAACCACGGTAGGTTTCAAGATAGGCAACCGCACCATGTGGCATCAGGTTTTGTTGATAGGGCGATGCGATTTCATCCATCGGCACTGAAGGCGCGAAGCCTGTCTTGATCCACGTCCCATCGGGCTTTGGCAAGGCAAGACCCCCGATCCTGGCAAGGTTTGCGGGGCTACGATCGGGCATACGGATAATCTGCTGGATCAGAACCTCGCCGTCGCCTTCGGCTACGGCATCAAGATAGGTATGCGCGCCACGGTATGGCTCAAGATCGAAAACGCCACTGCGCGCAGAGGGCCCGCCGAAAATAACAAAGGTTTCCGGGCTTGCATCTTTCAGTCGGCGTGCGGCACGAATTAGCGGCACGGTTGACCAGACATACATCGAAAAGCCAACGATATCAGGGGCAAAGGCCGCCAGCGCATTGGTCAATCCGACCTTGCCGAGCCGCGCGTAATCAAAATACCGCACGTCAACGTCCATTTCGGACTTCATGTTATGTACAGCAGCCAGAATACGGTGAACGCCATAGCTTGGCAGCTCCAGCGGCCCAAGCTCACCACCATCAGGATCGGGGGACAGTGAAACAAAGGCGACCTTGGTGGTCCGCTGTTGGGACGAGCGAATAGTCATTTTTCATCTCTCCAACAGCGCACCAGCAAGTTTGGGGCGCGCACGGTCACATGTCGGGGCTACTATCACAGATTGTTCCATCTGTAGACAAGCACCTGGATGCTGTTCGTTGTCCGGATGCGAGCCCTGTTTTCTTGCACTCGGAGAGCGCCCTTTTTCAACAGGCCGAGGGATCGAACCCATCACGGCTGAGCATTTTCATTATCCTGAGGGGCCACTTCATCCGTTTGAAGGGTGCGCGTTGCCGCTACCTTCTTAACTTGAATAATCGTCGATCAGCTCTGTGGGTTTGGCAAACCGCAGCAGATCGGCTGGATCAGTGATCTTGATCCGGTTGCCGTTCACCACTACGCCATAAGACTGAAGGCCCTTGAAGGCTCGGCTGAGGTTTTCGGGGGTCATGCCAAGGAAAGAGGCCAGTTTGCGCTTTTCCAGCGTGAGTTCGAATTCATCTGTCCCGGCCAAATTCGACCTTTGGCGCAGCAGATAGTTCGCGAGCCGTTCAAGCGACGTGCGCAGCTTGAGATCCTTTTGCGACTTGACGACCGAGCGATAGCACCGGGCCAATTCCGTCACGATCGCGCGGGCAAAGTCATGATCTGTTGCAAACACGCTGCGCACATCCTTGCTGGGGATCAGTGCGATGCGGCTTTTCTCAAGTGTCTTGGCAGACATCAGATAGGGGGCGTCGCGGATCGTAGCTGCCAGGATAAAAGTCGAGACGGGCCGGACGGTCGCCATCGTCGTTTCGCGCCCATTCCAGCCAGCGGACAGTTCGACCGATCCGGACAAGATGACGTGAAGGAAATCGCTGGGGTCCCCTTCAATGATGAGGTCAACCTGTGGCGGGAATGTCTGCACGTAAGAGCCGCGCATGAGTTCCTTGAAGCGCTCATCCGACATTGCCGAAAAAAGATGAAGCCCCTTGATATCCGGGTAATCAGACTCAGGCGTGCCAACAAACATCTTCGTTCCTTCAGTTTTGATATTTATCAAGCCCAATCTTGATAATTGTCAATACGTCATTTGACCTTTCTTCCAGCCACTCTTGACCTCGTGCACGGTCACCCATGACAAATTTCCGTAACCTATTTATTTTACTGCATAAATTCCGATTTCTTGATCTGCATCAAGAGCACCCATGACTGCTTGCCTCACTCTTAGCACAAAGCGCTCAAAAAACCGAGCGCGTGCGAAAGCCGAAGGGACAGCTGATGGAACTACAAAACAAGGCCACGGCACTGTGGTCAAACTTCCTCAATGTAAAAATGGTGCAGATCAGAACCTTCCACATGACGTGGTTTGCGTTCTTTTCATGTTTCTTTGCCTGGTTTGGCATCGCACCACTGATGAGCGTGGTCCGAGATGAACTGGGCCTGACACCCAACCAGATCGGCTGGGCCATTATCGGTTCGGTGTCGATGACAATCTTTGCCCGCCTCTTTATCGGCTGGCTGTGTGACAGGATCGGGCCGCGGAAATCCTACACCTGGCTCTTGCTGATCGGGTCACTGCCTGTGATGGGTATCGGCCTCGCGCAGAGCTTCGAGACATTTCTGCTGTTCCGCGTGCTGATCGGCGGCATTGGTGCGTCCTTTGTGATTACCCAATACCACACTACCGTAATGTTCGCGCCCAACGTCGTTGGTCAGGCGAACGCAACATCCGCAGGCTGGGGTAACCTTGGCGGTGGTGTGACACAGTTTGTCATGCCGCTTCTATTCTCTGTCATGGTTATCGGGTTTGGTTTTTCCGAGGCTGCAGGCTGGCGTCTGTCGATGGTCGTGGTGGGTATCATCATCTTCCTGACCGGTATCGCCTACTACTTCCTCACCCAAGACGCGCCGGACGGCAACTTTGATGATCTGCGTGCCCAAGGCAAGATGGAGGCGAAACAGAAAGTCACCGGCAACTATATGGAGGCCCTCAAGGACTCTCGTGTCTGGGTTCTGTTTGTCATCTATGGCGCATCCTTTGGCATCGAGCTGACAGTGAACAACGTCGCTGCCCTCTATTTCATGGACTACTTCGATCTGACCCTTGTCACGGCAGGTTTGGTGGCGGCCTCGTTTGGCTTGATGAACCTCTTCGCCCGTACATTGGGCGGCATTTTCGGAGATAACTTCGGGGCACTCTGGGGGCTGCGTGGACGGTCGTTCTGGCTGTTCATCTGCCTGTTGTTTGAAGGTATCGCCTTGATGATCTTCAGCCAGATGAGCGTGCTGTTTCTGGCATTGCCTGCGTTGATTATCTTTTCACTGTTCACGCAGATGGCTGAGGGCGCGACCTACTCTGTCGTTCCGTTCATCAACAAAAAGGCGCTCGGTGCCGTGGCCGGCGTGGTTGGCGCGGGCGGGAACGCCGGTGCTGTTCTGGCGGGCTTCCTGTTCAAGAACGTCATCGACTGGTCGGAAGCCTTCTTTATCCTCGGGGTTATCGTCACCTGCGCATCTTTCCTGGCCTTCTTTGTCCGGTTCTCGACCCGGCAGGAGGACGAAGAGCGCGCAAACTTTGCTGCCGCCAATATCGACACCCTGCGTCTGCGCGCTGCGAAAGCGAACGCCGCACTCGAAGAAGGTCTGATCGCGGTCGCCGAAAAGAGCGAACCTCGGCCAGCTGAATAATCACTGCACAAGGCGGGCCACGCGGTGGCCCGCCACACCCCTCATTCTGGGAGAAACCAAGTGGGACAAGACTTAAGAAACTGGAACATCGAGGACGAAAGCTATTGGTCCTCTACAGGCAAGGCAATTGCCACGCGCAACTTGTGGATCTCGATCCCGTCGTTGCTCTGCGGCTTTGCGGTTTGGCTCTACTGGGGCATCATCACCGTTCAGATGCTCAACCTCGGCTTTGATTTTGCGAAATCAGACCTGTTCACGCTGGGCGCGATTGCCGGTCTGACCGGTGCGACCCTGCGCATCCCGTCCACGTTCTTTATCCGCATTGCGGGTGGACGAAACACGATCGTCTTTACAACGGCATTGCTGATCATTCCGGCCGTCGGTGCGGGCGTTGCCCTGCAAGACCCCGGAACGCCGCTCTGGTACTTCCAGATCCTCGCCTTTCTGTCGGGCATTGGTGGCGGTAACTTCTCCTCCTCCATGTCCAACATCAGCTTCTTTTACCCAAAGAAGATCCAAGGTTATGCCTTGGGCATGAACGCGGGTCTCGGCAACTTTGGCGTGACCACCATGCAGATTGTGATCCCGCTGGTTATGACTTTTGGCCTGTTCGGTGGTGAAAGCCGTACATTGGTCAACACATCCGGGACGCTGATCGGCAAGATTCCCGCCGGGACCGAGACCTATATCCAGAACGCTGGCCTGATCTGGCTGGTATTCCTGGTGCCTCTGGCCATTCTCGGCTGGTTCGGCATGAACAACATCCGTGATGAGCACGTCTCGCCGAATATCCCCAACCCGTTGGGGGCCTTTGCCACGATCTCTGGGATGTTGCTGGTCGGCTTCGTGACTGCTGCCTTTGGTTTGTGGCTGATGTTGCCGGAAACCGCAGGTGGTTTGCCAACATCGGGTATTGGCCTGTCGAAATGGCTGGTTCTGCCGATCGTGATCGCGCTGACTGTTCTGGGTCTGAAAATGATCCCCGGTGCCGTGGGTCAGAACCTGAGCCGACAGTACCAGATCTTTGGTAACAAGCATACCTGGGCGATGACCGTGATCTACACGATGACCTTTGGGTCCTTCATCGGTTACTCGGCTGCTCTTGCACTGACCATCAAAGTGGTATTCGGCTTTAGCCACATCGAAGTGGGCGGCGTGATGACCCACGATACCATCAACGCCAACGGCCCATCGGCCTTGATGTTCGCCTGGATGGGTCCGTTCATCGGCGCCTTGATCCGCCCCATTGGCGGTATGATGGCGGATAAGTTGGGCGGTGCCCGCGTTACACAATGGATCTCCATTGCGATGGTCATCTCTGCGCTGGGCGTGGCCTACTTCATTCAAGCGGCCTATGCCTCTGCGACACCAGAGCAGTATTTCTACCCATTCCTGGGCCTGTTCCTGATCCTGTTCGCAGCTACCGGTATAGGTAATGGATCGACCTTCCGCACCATCGCTGTGGTGTTCAACAAAGAGCAGGCCGGTCCTGCATTGGGTTGGACAGCCGCCGTGGCCGCCTATGGCGCATTCATCATCCCCAAAGTGTTCGGCGAACAGCTGAGTGCCGGGCGCCCTGAATACGCGCTTTACGGCTTTGCGATCTTCTATGCGGTCTGCATCGCGATCAACTGGTGGTTCTATCTGCGGCCAAACGCCTACGTACAGAACCCTTAACCTGATGCCTGCCTGCCCCGGCACGCGCGTCGGGGCAGGATCACCTTCACAGGAGACAAAAACATGAGCCATCTGCTCGATAGATTGAACTTTCTTCAGTCAACGGAACTGGAACAGTTCTCTGACGGCTTTGGGAAAGTCACCCGCGAAAACCGCGACTGGGAAGACACCTATCGCAATCGCTGGCGGCACGACAAAGTGGTCCGGTCCACCCATGGGGTGAACTGCACAGGCTCATGCAGTTGGAAAATCTACGTAAAATCCGGGATCGTCACCTGGGAGACCCAGCAAACAGATTACCCGCGCACCCGTGCCGATCTGCCCAACCACGAACCACGCGGCTGCGCCCGAGGTGCAAGCTATAGCTGGTATCTTTATTCCGCCAACCGCGTGAAAAACCCGCTGGTCAGAGGCCGGTTGATGAAGGTCTGGCGCAAAATGCGCGAAACCATGGAGCCAATCGCGGCCTGGACCGCATTGCAAAACGACCCGATCTTGCGCGCCTCTTATGTAGAGACACGCGGCAAGGGCGGTTTCGTGCGCGCCACATGGGATGAGGCGACCGAGATTACCGCCGCTGCCAACGCCTATACCGCCAAGACATACGGGCCCGACCGTGTATTCGGTTTCTCACCCATTCCCGCGATGTCGATGGTTTCTTACGCTGCCGGCTCGCGTTACCTGTCGCTGATGGGCGGTGTCTGCATGTCGTTCTACGACTGGTACTGCGACTTGCCGCCTGCCTCGCCAATGACCTGGGGCGAGCAGACAGACGTGCCGGAAAGTGCCGATTGGTACAACGCCGGTTACCTGCTGCTCTGGGGCTCTAACGTGCCGCAGACCCGGACGCCTGATGCGCATTTCTACACAGAGGCCCGCTACAAAGGCACCAAATCCGCCGTCATCTGCCCCGACTATTCGGAGGCCGCCAAGTTTGGCGATGTCTGGCTCAACGCCAAACAGGGTACAGATGCTGCGCTGGCGATGGCCTTTGGTCACGTGATCCTGCGCGAATTCCACCTTGATCGTCAGACCGAGTATTTCGACGAATACACCCGTAAGTATTCGGACTTCCCCATGCTGGTGAGGCTGGAGGAAAAAGACGGCAAGATGGTCCCCGGCCGCTTCCTGCGGGCCGATGATCTGGATGGCAAACTGGGCGAAGAGAACAACCCGGAATGGAAAACCGTCGCCTTTGATGGTGCCACGAACAGCTTTGTCGCGCCGAATGGTTCTATCGGCTATCGCTGGGGCGAGGATGGCGAATGGAACCTTGAAGAAAAGTCGAACAAGGCGGACACCAAGCTCAAGACAACCTTCGTTCTGGAAGAAGACCACGACACCGTGGTCGGCGTTGATTTTCCCTACTTCGGCGGCGAGGCCTATGGCCAGTTCGAAACTGATGCCGATCACCCCGATGTGCTGACGCGCAACATCCCCGTCAAGCGGGTCAAGACAGCCGAAGGCGAAATCACAGTTGCGACGGTTTTTGACCTCTTCTGCGCCAACTACGGGCTGGATCGTGGTTTGGGTGGTGAATGGGTCACTACCGATTATGCCGATGACATGCCCGGCACGCCTGCCTGGGCGGAAAAGATCACCGGCGTACCTGCTGACAAGATTGCCCATGTGGCCCGCGAATTTGCGGATAACGCCGAAAAGACCCAAGGCAAATCGATGATCATCATCGGTGCTGCGATGAACCACTGGTTCCACATGGATATGAACTATCGTGGTGTCATCAATATGCTGGTGATGTGTGGCTGCGTCGGGCAATCCGGTGGTGGCTGGGCGCACTATGTGGGGCAAGAGAAACTGCGTCCGCAGACGGGCTGGCAGCCGCTGGCCTTTGCGCTCGACTGGAACCGCCCGCCACGGCACATGAACTCGACCTCCGCATGGTATGCGCACACCGACCAGTGGCGTTATGAAACCCTGAAAGCGGAAGAAATCCTGTCACCCACAGCGCCCGAGGGCGATTGGGACATCAGCCTGATCGACTATAACATCCGGGCCGAGCGTATGGGCTGGTTGCCGTCTGCACCGCAGCTGAAAACCAACCCGCTAGAGGTGGCAAAGGCGGCGAAGGCGGCAGGCAAGGAAATCCCCGCCTATGTGGCCGAGAACCTGAAATCAGGTGATCTGGAAATGTCCTGCGAGGATCCCGACAACCCCGCCAACTGGCCGCGTAACCTGTTTGTCTGGCGCTCGAACCTGCTGGGTTCGTCCGGCAAGGGGCACGAATATTTCCTCAAGCACCTTCTGGGCACCGATCACGGTGTCATGGGCAAGGATCTGGGTGAAGATGGCGGGCAACTGCCCAAAGAAGCGAAGTGGCACGAAGATGCGCCGCGCGGTAAGTTGGACCTGCTGGTCACCATCGATTTCCGTATGTCCACAACAGCAGTCTATTCCGACATCGTTCTGCCAACCGCCAGTTGGTACGAAAAGGACGACATGAACACCTCGGACATGCACCCGTTCATCCACCCGCTGCAAGCGGCGGTTGATCCGGCCTATGAAAGCAAGTCGGACTGGGAAATCTTCAAATCCATCGCCAAGAAATTCCAGGAAATCACGCCGGGCTATCTGGACAAGGAAACCGATATCGTCGCCTTGCCCATCCTGCACGACACCCCTGCCGAAATTGCGCAGGATCAGGTGAAGGACTGGAAAAAAGGCGAATGCGACCTGATCCCCGGAAAGACAGCACCGGCCTATGTCGCGGTCGAGCGGGACTACACCGCGATCTATGACCGCTTCACAGCACTTGGCCCGTTGATGGAAAAGCTGGGGAATGGCGGCAAGGGCATCGCGTGGAATACGGACGAAGAGATCGAAAACCTCGCCGCGCTGAACGGCGTGCAACTGGACGGCTCTGCTGCCGGACGCCCCAAGATCGACACCGCCATCGACGCCTGCGAAGTCATCCTGATGCTGGCACCCGAAACCAACGGCAACGTTGCGGTGAAGGCATGGAATGCGCTCAGCAAGGCCACGGGGCGTGAACACGCGCATTTGGCCGAAGGCGAGCATCACCAGAAGATCCGCTTCCATGACATTGCGGCGCAACCCCGCAAGATCATCTCCAGCCCCACATGGTCGGGGATCGAGAGCGAGAAGGTCAGCTACAACGCAGGCTATACCAACGTGCACGAGCTGATCCCGTGGCGAACCCTGACAGGGCGACAACAGCTTTATCAGGATCACCTCTGGATGCGGGCATTCGGTGAAGGCTTCATGTCCTACCGTCCACCGGTCGATCTGAAAACGATCACTGCGGATGTGCAGGATGACGGCGATAACCTTGTGCTCAACTTCATCACGCCGCACCAGAAATGGGGTATCCACTCTACCTATTCCGACAACCTGTTGATGCTCACGCTCAACCGGGGCGGGCCGGTGGTCTGGATTTCCGAGGTGGACGCGAAATCAGCCGGGATCGTCGATAACGACTGGATCGAGGTCTACAACACCAACGGCGCTTTGACGGCGCGGGCGGTTGTGTCGCAGCGGATCAAGGAAGGGACGACCTTCATGTATCACGCACAGGAAAAGATCGTGAACACACCGGGGTCTGAAAAGACCGGGCATCGTGGCGGTATCCACAACTCTGTCACCCGCACGGTCCTGAAGCCGACCCATATGATCGGTGGCTATGCCCAGCAATCCTACGGCTTCAACTACTACGGCACCGTGGGTTCGAACCGGGACGAATTCGTCGTGGTCCGAAAGATGAAAAAGGTGGATTGGCTCGACAAGGAAGAGAGCTGGCAAGCACCTGCACAGGAGGCAGACACATGAGAATCCGCGCACAAATCGGCATGGTGCTGAACCTCGACAAATGCATCGGGTGCCACACATGCTCAGTCACCTGCAAGAACGTCTGGACGAGCCGCGATGGCGTTGAATACGCCTGGTTCAACAACGTGGAAACCAAGCCGGGCACCGGCTATCCGACGGACTGGGAGAATCAGGCCCGCTGGAAAGGTGGGTGGGAACGGACCAAGGCAGGCAAGCTGCAGCCCAAGCAAGGTAGCAAATGGCGCATCCTGTCCAACATCTTTGCGAACCCGTCCATGCCAGAGATCGACGACTATTATGAGCCGTTCGACTTTGACTATGACCACCTGAAATCCGCCCCGGAAATGGAGGCCTTCCCGACAGCGCGCCCGCGTTCCAAGATCACCGGAGAACGGATGCAGAAAATCGAGAAGGGGCCAAACTGGGAGGAAATTCTGGGCGGTGAATTCGCGAAACGATCCGAGGACTATAACTTCGAAGGCATCCAGAAAGAGATCTACGGGGAATATGAAAATACATTCATGATGTATCTGCCCCGGCTTTGCGAACATTGCCTGAACCCGGCTTGTGCCTCGTCCTGCCCATCGGGCGCGATCTACAAGCGCGAGGAAGACGGGATCGTCCTGATCGATCAGGAAAAATGCCGCGGCTGGCGCATGTGCGTGTCGGGCTGCCCGTACAAGAAGATCTATTACAACTGGGAAAGCGGTAAATCCGAGAAATGCACCCTGTGCTACCCGCGGATTGAATCTGGCAACCCAACGGTCTGTTCCGAAACCTGCGTCGGGCGCATCCGGTACTTGGGTGTCATGCTCTATGATGCCGACAAAATCGAAGATGCCGCAAGCGTAGAGGACGAACAGGACCTTTATGATGCGCAACTGGGCGTGTTCCTTGATCCCAACGACCCTGTGGTGATCGAAACGGCCCGCGCCGACGGTATCCCCGAGGATTGGATCAAGGCCGCTCAGGAAAGCCCGATCTGGAAAATGGCAATGGAATGGAAGGTCGCCTTCCCGCTGCACCCTGAATACCGGACGCTGCCGATGGTGTGGTACATCCCGCCGCTGTCACCGATCCAGAATGCGGCAGAGGCCGGGGCGATTGGCACAAACGAAGGCATGCCAGACGTCAAGAACCTGCGTATCCCGGTGAAATATCTGGCGAATATGCTGACAGCAGGGGACGAAGCCCCCGTGGTCTCGGCGTTGGAGCGGATGCTGGCGATGCGGTCCTACATGCGGTCCAAGACCGTAGAGGGCGTGATCGACGAAGGCATCGCCGCGCGCGTCGGCCTCTCGGGCCGGATGATCGAGGACATGTACAAAATCATGGCCTTGGCCGACTACGAAGACCGCTTTGTCATTCCGACAACCCACCGTGAACAGGTCGAAGAGGCTTATGATCTCAAGGGGGGCTGCGGGTTCACCGACAGTAACGGATGCTCGACCGGGACATCCGCAGGCTCGCTGTTTGGCGGTTCCAAGAAACCCCTGAAAATGCCAACGGAGGCGATGTAATATGGACCGCACACTGAAAGCATTTTCACTTCTGCTAAGTTACCCGACCCGCGAGTTGCAGCATGCGATACCCGAGATCAGCGCCGTTCTGGCCTCGGACACGCGATTGACAGCAGCAGCCCGTCGGGCGTTGCGCCCGCTGGTGGAGGAGCTTGGCGGGCGCGACATTTATGACCTTGAAGAGCAGTTCGTGCTGCTCTTCGACCGATCCCGTACTCTGTCGCTCAATCTATTCGAACACGTTCACGGCGAAAGCCGCGACCGGGGTGGGGCGATGGTGTCGCTGGTTGAAACCTACCGCGAAGGTGGCTTTGATCCGGTGACATCGGAATTGCCCGATCACCTGCCTGTTTTGCTGGAATTCCTGTCCACCCGCTCCCCTGTGGTGGGGCAGGAGACTTTGGCGGACGCGGCCCATATTTTTCAGGTGCTGGCCGAACGGCTGGCGCGGCGCGAAAGCGCATATGGTGCCGTGTTCGCCGCTCTTTTACAGCTTTCCGGGGCGAGCGTGAGCGCTGAGGCAGTCGGGGAAATGTTGGAGCAACCCGACGATGATCCGACCGATCTGGAAGCTCTTGATGAGGTCTGGGAAGAAAGCGAAGTGCTTTTTGGACCTGACCCCAACGCCGGATGCCCGCAGGTGCGCGACATGCTCGCGCAGATGGACACCCCGGTTAACCCCGCGCCGCGCCACGCGGCTGAATAGGGAGACTAAGATGAACAACCTTGTTTTTGGGATATTTCCCTATATCGCTCTTGCCGTCTTGTTGATCGGATCTGTCGCGCGCTATGAACGCGACCCCTTCACCTGGAAATCATCTTCAAGTCAGTTGCTCCGACGCCGGCAATTGGTGATTGGTTCGGTGCTGTTCCATATCGGCGTACTGGTGATCTTTTTTGGCCACCTGTTCGGCCTGCTGATACCGGTTCAGGTCTATGAGGCATTCGGTATCGAACCGCAGGCCAAACAGCTTTTGGCAGCGGTGGCTGGCGGCATCGCAGGTGTGGTTGCCATTGTGGGCGCGCTGATACTTGCCCACAGACGCCTTCTGGATCCCCGGATCCGGGCAACATCGAGCTTTTGGGATACAACGATCCTGCTTCTTTTGATCGCACAGCTTGCGCTGGGGCTGATCTCGGTCCCGATCTCTCTGGCGACGCTTGCCGAAGGCGAGGTGGTCTTGTTCATGGCTTGGGCGCTGGGGATATTCACCTTCGATCCGGCGGCTGCCAGCTATCTTGAACATGTCAACATTGTCTTCAAGTTGCACATCTTCCTGGGGCTGACGATCTTTCTGGTCTTTCCCTTTACCCGGCTGGTGCACATTCTGTCCGGTTTCGCGGCCCCCATTCGCTATCTGCTGCGGCCTGGCTACCAACTGGTGCGCTCGCGTCGCAAGGCGGCGCTGCCCAAGCGGCGCGCCACCAAAGCAAACCCGGCGGAGTAGGGACCATGCATTCATCGCTATTCCCTGACCTTATCGTCAATGGTGAAACCGTTCCGCACACTGTGGTCGCGGCGGAGACCCAAAATCAGGATGCACCGGCTGGCAAGCCGGGCATCGCCTGGCGCAAGGCCGCAAATGCGGTCGCGATCCGGACGCTTCTGTTGCAAGAGGCCAGAGCGCGCGAAATGCACCCGGAACGCCAAGAGGTAGGGCCGGGCAAGTTTGAAACCGATGAGGAGGCCCAGATCAGGGGCCTTCTTGAAGCGGTGGTCGATACAGCATCGCCGGGCAATGATGAAATCCGCGCTGAATGGGCCAAGGATCCAGAGCGCTTTCGCGCACCGCCCTTGTGGGAAGCCTCACATATTCTGTGTGCTTGCGATCCACGCGATGAAGAGGCAAGGCACAAGGCCCTGCATCGGGCAGAGGCGCTGGCGGAGATCGTGTCCAAAGACCCCAAAGCCTTTGCAGCCATCGCCGCGCGCGAAAGCGACTGCGGCTCAAAATCATCGGGCGGTGGCTTGGGCCAGCTTGGGCCAGGCGACACCGTGCCAGAGTTTGAGGCGATTCTGCGCAGGCTGGATCAGGGAGAGATCACACCCAAGCCGATCCTGACGCGCCACGGCTGGCACATCATTCGCATGAATGCAGTCGCCCTGGGCGCTGTACTGCCGTTTGAAGCGGTGAAACCGAAAATCGCCGAGGCGATGGAAAAGGCATCCTGGGCGCATCAGGCCCAGCAGTTTGTGAAAGAACTGGTCGCCTCCGCCGATATCACCGGCGCTGATCTTCGGCCGGTCTAGCGGGGGCAACGACACTGAGGGCGCGCCCTCTTGCCAATCTTATCGCAAAGGTATCAAGACAATGAACATCGCATACACAATGGCAGCGGATCGCGGCAATACGGACCTTCTGCTGGGTCAGTTGGCCGAAACGCTCGCCGCACATGGGATCACCTGCTGTGGCACGGTGCAGATCAACACGGACTGTCCAACGGGCCACTGCGACATGGATGTGAAGGTGTTGCCAGACGGGCCGATATTGCGGATTTCGCAGAATCTGGGATCAGGATCGAAAGGGTGTCGCTTGGACCCATCCGTTCTTGAGGAAGCTGTCGAATTGGTGGCCCATCGGCTAACGACTGGTCCTGATCTTCTGATCATCAACAAATTTGGCAAACACGAAGCAGAAGGCCGTGGATTTCGCACTTTGATCGCAGATGCGCTGATGCGCGATATGCCCGTGCTTGTTGGCCTGAACGCGCTCAACCTGCCGGCTTTCGAAGCCTTCGTGGGGGCCGAGGTGACCCGTCTTGAGCCAACCTGTGACGCGCTTTTCACATGGTGCCAGAACAAGGTTTCGCAAATGCGGTCGGCTGCCTGAGGTCACGATCCCGAACCAGCTGCATTGACCTTAAACGCGCATTGCTTGAAAACGGCGCAACATCGTCTTTTTCATCAAGGCTCTTTCATGCGCACCGTCTTTATTACCGGAACCGCCGGGTTTATCGGGTTTCACCTCGCGCAGTTGCTGCTGGATGAGGGATTCCGCGTCGTAGGTTACGACGGGATGACCGATTATTATGACGTGCAGCTCAAGCGCCGCCGCCATCAGATATTGCTGCAAAACCCGCATTTCAGTTGCACCGAAGGGTATCTGGAAGACTATGATCTGTTGTCAGGGACCTGCGACGATGCACAGCCCGATATCATCATCCATCTCGCCGGGCAGGCGGGTGTTCGGTATTCGCTGGAAAACCCACGGTCTTACATGGAAGCAAATGTCATGGGCACGTTCAACGTGACGGAATGCGCCCGCATACATCAGGTTGACCATCTGCTGATGGCCTCGACCTCGTCGGTTTATGGCGCGAATACCGACATGCCGTTTCACGAATTGCAGCGCACCGACACGCCGCTGACGATCTATGCCGCCAGCAAGCGTGCGAACGAGCATATGGGCCATGCCTATGCCCATCTTTGGCGGATCCCCACAACGATGTTCCGGTTCTTCACCGTCTACGGCCCTTGGGGACGCCCTGATCTGGCGATGTTCAAATTTGTCAAAGCCGGGCTGAACGGTGACGCCATTGATGTGTATAACAACGGCGAAATGGCCCGTGATTTCACCTATGTGACCGATCTGGTGCGCGGCATCCGCCTGTTGATGGACACACCACCCGTTGCACCAGAGCAGCCAGAGGATATTGCACCCGGCGACAGCCTCAGCCCGGTTGCCCCGTTTCGAGTGGTCAATATCGGCAATGGCACAAAGGTGCCTCTGATGGATTTCATCGCCGCCATCGAAGGCGCGCTGGGCGTTTCACTGAAAAAGAACTTCATGGAAATGCAAAAGGGTGATCTGCGTGAAACCTATGCAGACAACAGCCTGCTGAAGGAACTCACCGGCTATACCCCCCGGACAGAGGTGCAAGAGGGCGTTGCCCAATTCGTTGCATGGTACCGGGACTACTATGATAAATAGACATCTGAGCGATCAATTGACGAGGCTCCGCTAGGCTGACGCTGGCGTTGGAAGAAATGGGAAAAGTATGAAAATTGCAATGATTGGCACCGGATATGTTGGTCTGGTTTCAGGCGTCTGCTTTTCTGATTTCGGGCATGAGGTCGTCTGCGTCGATAAGAACCTGGACAAGCTCGCGCTCTTGCGCGCCGGTAAAACGCCGATTTTCGAGCCTGGTCTCGATCAGCTGATGGCGCGCAACATGGCGGCCAATCGGCTGTCTTTTACCGATGACCTGAAAGAGGCAACCCAAGGTGCAGACACGGTTTTCATTGCCGTCGGCACGCCCAGTCGCCGCGGTGATGGTCACGCGGACCTGAGCTTTGTTTTTGGCGCGGTGAAAGAGGTTGCAGAGGTTCTGACCCGGCCTGCCGTCATTGTCATCAAGTCCACGGTTCCTGTTGGCACCAACCAGAAGGTCGCGGATATCCTCAAGGACGTGCGCCCCGATCTGGACTGTGATGTCGTGTCAAACCCTGAATTCCTGCGCGAGGGCGCGGCCATTGATGATTTCATGCACCCCGACCGGGTGGTCGTGGGTGTGCAATCGGACCGCGGCAATGAGGTGATGCAAGAGGTCTATCGCCCGCTGTCGTTGCGCGATTATCCGGTGTTGACCACGGATCTTGAGACCGCAGAGATGATCAAATACGCCGCCAATGCATTTCTGGCGACCAAGGTTACCTTCATCAATGAAATCGCGATGCTCTGCGAGCGGACGGGTGCCGATGTAAAGGATGTGGCCAACGGCATGGGCTTTGACAGCCGTATCGGCCCAAAGTTCTTGCAGGCCGGTCCGGGGTACGGCGGGTCATGTTTTCCCAAGGATACCAAGGCGTTGGCGCGGATCGGGCAGGACAACGCGACCCCGTTGCAGATCGTCGAGACGGTCATCAAGGTGAATGAAGAGGTCAAACGCCTGATGATCGACAAGATCGTCGATCTTTGCGATGAAAAGCTCCAGAAAAAAACCATTGCCGTGCTGGGGCTGACCTTCAAGCCCGATACGGACGACATGCGGGACGCTCCCGCGCTGACGGTGGTGCCCGCGCTGGTTGGTCTTGGCGCAGATGTCCGCGTGGTCGATCCGCAGGCGTTTCGCGAAGCAGAGGCAATGCTGCCCAATGTTACCTGGTTTGATGACCCCTATGAGGCCGTTGACGGCGCTGACGCGGTTGTTCTTCTGACCGAGTGGAACGAGTTTCGCGCCTTGGATCTGCGCGAAATGGCGTCACGCATGGCCTCTGCCCGCATGGCCGATCTGCGCAATATGTATTCCTGCGACTATGCTCTTGAGGCGGGGTTCGAAGCCTATTTGGGCATGGGTCGCAAATCCAGGCTGCCGCTTGATGGCTGAATGCGCAGGGGCGGCGAAACCCCCTGCGCATGATCTTTACCCCGTGACGTTGAAATCCGGCCCGTAAGGATAGCCGGTGATATTTTCATTGCCGCTTTCGGTGATGATGAGAATGTCGTGTTCGCGATACCCGCCTGCGCCGGGCGTGCCTTCGGGCACCGTCAGCATCGGCTCCATCGAGATCACCATGCCCGGCTCCAGCACCGTGTCGATATCTTCGCGCAACTCAAGCCCGGCCTCGCGGCCATAGTAGTGCGACAGCACACCGAACGAATGGCCATAGCCGAATGTCCGATATTGCAACAGGTCGCGCTCGGCGAAAAAGACGTTGATCTGCTCGGTCACCTCGGCACAGCTGACGCCGGGTTTCAGCAGGTTCATGCCGTATTCATGCGCCGCGACATTGGCTTCCCAGATGCTCAGGCTGGCCGGATCGACGGTCTCGACAAACATCGTCCTCTCAAGTGCCGTGTAATAGCCGCTGATCATCGGAAATGTGTTCAGGCTCAGGATATCGCCCGTTTGCAACGCCCGTGACGTGACCGGATTATGCGCACCGTCGGTGTTGATGCCGGATTGGAACCAGACCCATGTGTCGCGATATTCAGCATCGGGGAAGCGTCGGGCGATCTCCAGTTCCATCGCGTCGCGCCCTGCCATGGCGACATCGATCTCGCGCGCGCCGGCTTTGACAGCATCCTTGACGGCATAGCCGCCCACATCTGCTACCAGTGCACATTTGCGGATCAGTGCGATTTCGGCGGCGGATTTGTGCATCCGCTGGCGCATGGTCATCGGGGCCACATCGACGGTGGTCGATGGTGAGAGGAATGCGTTCAGCAGGGCGGATTGCGCCAGCGTCAGGTGGTCGCCTTCATAGCCGACGGTCTTGCCGCTACCGGTCACAGACAGAACCGCGCGCCAATAGTTGTTCCGCTGCCAGTCCGTGTAGGTGATATTATCGCCATGGCTGCGGCGCCACGGCTGGGCTGCATCAATCCCGGCGCTGATGGTCACAGATTCGCTTGGCGTGACAACCAGCGCGTAGGGGCGGCCAAAGGCGCAATAGAGAAAACCCGCGTAATAGGCGATATTGTGCATCGAGGTGAAAACGCAGGCGTCAACGCCTGCTTTCTCCATGTCGGCGCGCAAATGCGCCAGACGGGCATCATATTCCTGTGGCGCAAAGGGGAGGGTCTTTTCCCCCTGATGAAAACGGTAGAATTCCGGACGATCCATGGCAATGGCTCCTTTGTCGGTACGTCGCTCGCGCGATGCAAAGGGGCCGTTCCCTTCGATCGCGCGAGCGGCAAAGTGAAGTCCCGGCGTTCAGGAAGATAACTGTTGGGTTCATGCAAGAGTTGCTGGCGACGCCATCGCCAACCCATGCCGATTGATGGCCCGAATGGGGCCATCTTGGCAAGCCTCTTTCCGGTAGGTGGCGATCAGGCCGGTGACAGCCCCCGCAGACGCTCGGACCGGCGGCGCAGCAGCTCAACAGTGGTCAGCAGCAAGATCGATATCCCCACAAGGATCGTTGCCGCAGCAAGGATCGTGGGCGAGATCTGTTCGCGCAGGCCGGTGAACATCTGCCACGGCAGGGTCTGCTGCTGGGCCGAGCCGACGAAGAGCACGACAACCACTTCGTCAAACGAGGTGATAAAGGCAAACAGACCGCCAGAAATCACGCCCGGCAGGATCAGCGGCATCTGCACCCTGAAGAACGTGCGCACCGGATCAGACCCCATGGAGGCGGCCGCCCGTGTCAGCGACCGATCAAAGCCTACGAGTGTTGCAGTTACGGTGATGATGACGAAAGGAATGCCCAGAACCGCGTGCGCGAGGATCACTTTGACGAAGCCGACAAAGGTTTGCGACAGCCCCAGATTTGCCTCAAGCCAGTTGCCTAAGGGCGCGTAGAAAAAGAACATGCCTGTCGCCGAAATAATCAGCGGCACGATCATGGGCGAGATCAGAATAGCCATGATTGCCTGCCGCCCCGGCACGTGGCTTTGCGACAACCCGATCGCGGCCAATGTCCCGAGTGAAACCGAAATGATCGTCGCAATCGGGGCGATAATCAGCGAGTTCTTCAGCGGCACCATCCATTCGTCGGTCCCAAGAAAATTGCGATAGTGCTTCAGGCTGTAACCTTCGGCCTGAAAGTTCAGCATCTCTGGTGTGAAGGTAAAGAAATCTTCGGCGTTGAAACTCAGCCACATGACCGGCACCAGTGGCGCGATCAGGAAAAAGAAGATCAGCCCGCAGATGAACTTGAACGCATTGTGCCACAGGGTTTGCGCCGGAGTGTAGTAGATCGGCACAGATGTCCCATAGTCGCCGCGCGCCAGCCAATAGGCAGCCCAGCTCAGCACCGCACCAATCAGCGCGCCTGATACCGCAGTGCCAAGGTTGCCGAAAACCAGCCCGGCAAGCGCCAGCACCGCGATTGTCGCCCAGCGAACGGCGGTTCTGCGGTCCATGTTTGTTTCGGCGATCCACGCAATGAGACATCCGGCGATGGCCCCGATCAGCGCGCCCAGCCAAGGCTGAGCAACCATATTGCCCCCGACAAAACCGAACATGGCCGCAAAGGCCGCCATCAACGGCATGGTAAAGCGGTACAGGTCCGGGCGGATTGCTGTTGAAAGTGTCACACTCATGGTCCTAGCCCCCCAGCTTTACGTTATCGATGCCCACGATGCGGTCGTAGAGCCAGTAAAGCGCCATCACCAGAACCAGCAGGATCGTCCCCAATGCGGCGGCAAGCCCCCAATTCAACGATCTTGAAATGTTGTAGGCGATCCGGTTGGAGATAAAGACGCCATCGGTTCCGCCCACGATCTCGGGTGTGATGTAATAGCCAATCGACAGGATGAACACGAGGATCGAACCCGCCCCGATGCCCGGGATGGACTGCGGAAAATAGACACGCCAGAACGCGGTCCAGTTCGTCGCACCCAGTGATTTGGCTGCGCGCAGATAGGTGGGTTGTATCGTTTTCATCACCGAATAAAGCGGCAAGATCATGAAAGGCAGCAGGATATGCGTCATCGCAATGATCGTTCCGGTGGAATTGTTCATCAGGATCAGGCGATTTGCGTCATCCACAAAACCAAGCCAGACCAGAATTTCATTGATAACCCCTTGCTGTTGCAGCAGCACTTTCCAAGCGGATGTCCGGACCAGTAGCGATGTCCAGAAAGGCAACAGGACAAGGATCATCAGCACGTTTGCAGACCTGACGGGCAAGTTCGCCAGCAGCCATGCAACCGGATACCCCAGCAGGATACAACTTGAGGTGATGATCAGCGACATCCAAAGCGTGCGCATGAACAGTTTGATGTAAATCTGCTCGTTATCAGGTCGTGCCGCGACGCCATTGATGGTCAGCTCGCGGTCAACGGAATTCAGGAAATAGCCCGGTGTATAGGTGGGGCTGTAGAGCGCGACCGTCTGCCAGACATCGGCATCGCCCCAGTCCTCGTCCAGTTCAATGAAAGCATCGGTGAAGCTTTGCTCTGGCAGGCCTGCCGCAGTCAGCGCTTGCAGGGCGTCGGCGCCCGGCCCGGCATAGCTGGCGATAGCAGCGGCACGGGCAGGATCGCGCAGATCAATGGCAAGTGCGGCATAAACCGCCTCCCATGGGTCCTCTTCTGCGACCACGTCTTCGGCATCAATCACCGTCCATATCGCAAAGTCGGTATAGGCGGCCGCTGTCGTGGGCAACAGATCGACGACGGCCTGTGATGGCGTAAAGCCGATGTCACCGTTCATATCGTCATCGGTCAGTTCGGTCCAGCGGGTGCGACGTTCTGCGACCAAGGCACCGCCACCGGTGCCGTTCATCATTTCGTACCAGAAGGCGCCGTCTTCAAAACGCGCATCGATATCTTCAATGGCGTCCTGGAATATTTCGCCGATATCGTCCATTGACCGGCCAGATGTACGAAACAGCGACGCAAGCCCGGTGTTTTCATAGTTCAACCGTGTGCCGAGTTTCGTGTGTTCCTTGGCCTCAGCGGCGTTGAACATATCAAAAAACAGGTTTCGGTAGACATCTTCGGGCGGAATGTCGCCCTGACTGCTATCCCATTCGGTCAAGGCCGGGACGGTGCCGGGCAACGTTGTTGCGACGATATCGTTCTCGACCGAGCGTACCAGCATGGAAAGGATCGGGATCACGAATGTCAGCAGAACAAAGAGTAATAGCGGGGCGATCAGCGCCAGCGCGCGCAGCTTCTGGCGGCGCAAGGCCCGACGCAGGCTTTCCTTCAGCGGTCTGCCGTCAGCAGCAAGCATTGGTCCCGAAGCGGTCGTGTCACTCATGTCGTCCCCAATCATGCATTGCGCATTTTCGTCTTAGAGTTCAGTGGAGTGGAAAGGGGCGGCGACGCCCCTTTCCGATCTTCTTTACTGCGCGAGCCACGCCTGGAACTTGGCGTCGATATCATCGCGGTAATCTGCCCAGAACTCGAAGTTGTACAGGAACGTGTTCTTGGCGTTATTGGGATCAGTCGGCATATGCGGTGCCATGTCGATACCCAATGTGGCGTGCTTGCCGACAAGTGGTGCCGAGGACTGACGAGCAGGACCGTAAGAGATGTACTGGGCCTGATCTGCAAGACGCTGCGTGTCTGTCGCGAACCTCACAAAGTCCAGCGCACGTTCCAGACGTTCGTCTGACAGACCTTCCGGGATGATCCAGCCGTCAAGGTCAAAGACCTGCGCGTCCCACATCATCTCGATTGGCTGACCCTGCTCAACGATCGCAGCGAAAAGGCGACCGTTATAGGTGGAGCCCATGAAGACTTCGCCGTCGGCCAGCAGTTGCGGCGTGTCCGCACCAGCAGACCACCAGATCACGCTGTCTTTGATGGTGTCGAGCTTGGCAAGCGCCTGCTCTTGGCCTTCTTCGGTGGCCAGAACGTCATAGACGTCTTCCTTTGCAACGCCGTCACACAGCAATGCCCACTCAACGTTGTTGATTGGACGCTTCTCAAGCGCGCGCATGCCTGGGTAAGTCGCCAGATCAAACACATCGCAGATGTCGTTTGGTGCTTCGGTCCCGGCAGGTACCAGGTCTGTGCGGTAGCCGAATGTCGTGGAATAAACGATCTGCGGGATGAAGCAGTCGCCAACAAGAAGATCGCCAAAGTCGTCAGCGGCTGATGTGCCATCTGGCGCATCGGCCAGCATCTCATCAGGGTCAATCTCCATCGCGAGGCCCTCGTCACACAGGCGCAGGGCGTCTGCCGCAACCACATCAACCACATCCCATGTGATCGAGCCGGCTTCGTTCATGGCGCGCAGCTTGGCCACCGCCTCGGCAGAGCTTTCGTCCCAGGTGACGGTGACGTCGGAGTTCATCTCGACATAGGGGTTGGCATAGGCGTTGATCTGGGATTGCTGATAAGCGCCGCCCCAGCTCACGAGTGTCATGTCTGACGCCATATTGCCGTCGGCGACAGCAGATCCAGCGGATAGGCCCATGGCCAAGACCGCCAGAAGTGATTTTGTGAATTTCATTTGTTTCTCCCATTGCAGCCTGGTTTTTTTGTGGTGTCTGGCAGCGCGCACCAGGCTTGGCGCTACCATTTTGACAATGCTTCAGGCCGCCTTATGCGTCCAGAGCACGGCAATCTTCAGGCAACCAACCGATCTCGATATGCTCGCCCGGGCGCAGACGCGGCTGATCTGGTGCGTTGCGTGTCTTGACGATGAACTCGTCAGAATCTGCGACGCGCAGGCGGGTCCGGAAGATATCACCCATATAGATGAACTCCAGCACCTCGGCTTTCAGCGTATGGGCGTCCTCGGACAAACGTTCCTTGTTGGTTTCCACCCGTTCGGGGCGAATTGACACGGTTGTGCGTTCGCCGACCTTGGAGACGTTGACAGGTTTGGCGTCAATCTCTTCGCCGCTGTCAAGCCGCACCAGGCATTTGTCGTTTTCGATTTGCGTGACAACGCCGCTCAGCGTGTTGTTTTCACCGATAAACTGGGCAACAAAGCTGTTCTTGGGCTCTTCGTAAAGCTGATCAGGCGGAGCCAACTGCTGAATGCGCCCATCATCAAACACGGCAACCCGGTCAGACATGGTCAATGCCTCTGTCTGATCATGGGTCACGTAGACGGTTGTGATGCCAAGATTATGCGCCAGATCGGTTATTTCGAACTGCATTTTTTCGCGCAGCTGTTTGTCCAGTGCGCCAAGGGGTTCATCCATCAACACCAGTTCGGGTTCGAACACCAGGGCACGGGCCAAAGCGACACGTTGCTGCTGACCGCCCGAAAGCTGCGCGGGGCGCCGGTTTCCAAAATCACCCATCTCAACCATGTCCAAGGCGCGTTTGACCTTCTCTTCGCGCTCGGATTTGCCCATCTTGCGAACCTCAAGCGGAAAGGCGAGGTTTTCGCCGATGGTCATATGCGGGAACAGGGCGTAGTTCTGGAACACCATGCCGATGCCGCGTTTATGTGGCGGAATATCGTTGATGGATTTCCCATCAAGCCGGATATCGCCATGGGTGGCGGTTTCGAACCCCGCCAGCATCATCAGGCAAGTCGTCTTGCCAGATCCCGACGGCCCGAGCATCGTCAGAAACTCGCCCTTTGGCATTTGGAGGTTCAGATCTTTGACGACAAGGATTTCGCCATCATAGCTTTTCTGGACCCTTTCGAATTCGACGAAAGAATCGTTTGTCTGTGTCATAGCCAAAAGAGGCTCCCCGTTGTTCGTTTCGCAGAGTTGCCCTGCGTTGCCCCCATTGTAACGTGCAAGCATACCTCATTTGCAAGCGGATTCCCTGAATTGGCCAAAAGGCAAGGTCTCAAGCCCTGCATCACAGCCATGTGAAACCAACAAACGGCGCGTTGTAGAAAAGGCGTTTACAGAGACTCATTGCGAGCTGGTCTATCTTTCCAGAGCGCAACAATTCGTCGACGTATCCCATGACGCAGCCGGGCCATAGGGTGTCGCGGCGCGAAGATACGGACAGGGCCGCCAAGATAGACTAGGGTGGCAGACGCAACTTCAGCAAGAATGGAGCAACGATTCTGACAGACACCAAAAGCGCCTTTTCCGCTGCTGAATATGCCCGCCGCCTTGCCAAGACCCGCGCGGCGATGGCTGCGGCTGGCCTTGATGTCCTGTTTGTCGAGGATCCTTCGAACATGGCCTGGATCACCGGCTATGACGGTTGGTCATTCTATGTTCATCAGGGCGTGCTGGTGTTTCACGACGCAGACCCGATCTGGTGGGGGCGCGGGCAGGATGCCAATGGCGCCCTGCGCACAGTCTGGATGCCCGACGACCGGGTGTTCGGCTATGCCGATCATTTTGTCCAATCCACGCAGCGCCACCCGATGCAGGATCTGGCGCGGATTGTGAAGGATTTGGGCTTTGAAAAGGCGCGCATCGGCGTCGAGATGGACAATTACTACTTTTCGGCCAAAGCCTATACCACCCTGCTTGCCGCATTGCCCGAAGCGCAGATCATGGATGCCACGGCACTGGTGAATTGGCAGCGCGCGATCAAATCGGGTGAAGAGATTGCCTTCATGCGCAAGGCGGCGCGTATCGCCGAAACGGCCATGGATGGTGTGATTGAACGGGTCACACCGGGCATGTGCAAGAACAATTTGGTTGCCGAGATTTATCGCGATGTGATCCGGGGTGTGGGCGATGACTGGGGGGACTATCCGGCCATCGTGCCGCTGCTGCCGTCGGGCACAGATGCCGCAGCACCCCATCTGACGTGGGATGGCCGGCCGTTCAAAACCGGGGAAGGGACGTTCTTTGAACTGGCAGGCTGTTATCGCCGCTATCACATCCCGTTTTGCCGCTCGGTGTATTTCGGAACACCGCCTGACTTTCTCAAGCGGGCAGAGGCGGCGCTTGTTGAAGGGCTGGAAGCCGGGCTTGATGCGGCACGGGCTGGCAATCGCGCAATGGATATTGCAACCGCCCTTGCTGCCCCGCTGGAACGGGCGGGGATCGAACGCGGTGCGCGGTGTGGCTATGCCATCGGGTTGAGCTATCCGCCCGATTGGGGCGAGCGCACGATTTCACTGCGCGAAGAGGATGAAACCGAACTGGCGCCGGGGATGACACTTCATTTCATGCCCGGTCTGTGGATGGATGACTGGGGGCTGGAGATCACGGAGTCGATCCTGATCACCGAGGACGGCCCCGCGGAATGCTTCTGTGACAGGCCGCGCCAGATGTATCTCAAGGATTAGAGCCCGTTGCCAGCACCCACCATGACCCATCCCGATATCGCGGAACGCACGAAAGCCATTCTAGGGCAGTTGATCGCGTTTCCTACGGTCTCGTCTGACAGCAATCTGACCATGATCGACTGGATCGCGGGGCATCTGGAAGGCCTCGGCGCGCGGGTCTTTCGGGACCACGATGAAACCCGGACCAAGGCTAACCTCTTTGCCACCCTTGGGCCTGAGGAAGGGGGCGGTATCCTCTTGTCAGGTCATTCGGATGTGGTGCCTGTGACGGATCAGGACTGGGCCACCGATCCTTTTGAGATGCATGAAGAAGACGGGCGGCTTTTTGGTCGTGGCACCTGTGACATGAAAGGGTTCATTGCAGCAGCGCTGGCCATTGCAGAGGTTGTGGATGGCGCCAAGCTCACCCGTCCGCTGCATTTTGCCTTCACCTACGACGAAGAAACCGGGTGTCTGGGTGCGCAGTCCCTTGTCGCGGTACTGCGGAAGATGCGGATCATTCCGGAGATCACGATTGTCGGTGAACCCACCGAAATGCGGGTCATCGAGGGGCATAAGGGCTGCTACGAATACTCCACCCATTTCACCGGGCTGGAGGGGCACGGCTCTGCCCCTGATCTTGGGGTGAATGCTGCGGAATATGCGGTGCGCTATGTCACCCGGCTGATGGAGCTACGGCAGGACCTGATGGCGCGCGCGCCTGCGGGCAGCAGGTTTGAGCCGCCTTGGACCACGATCAACATTGGCCGCATCTCCGGCGGTGTTGCGCATAATGTGATCGCCGGCAAAGCCGAGGTGGAATGGGAAATGCGCCCGGTGCAACCGAGCGACGCGGATTTCGTCAAAGACAAGATGGAGCATTATTGCGTGCGAAACCTGCTCCCGGCGATGAAAGCCGTCAGCCCTGACGCAGGTATCACGGTCACGACCGTTGGTGAGGTCGCCGAGCTGGTGCCGATGCCCGTGAATGCCGCGCGCGAACTTGTGGCAGAGTTGACCGGAGCAAATGGTGTGGATGTCGTGGCGTTCGGCACCGAAGGTGGTCTGTTTCAGGCGTTCGGCAGCCATGTGGTGATCTGTGGCCCCGGCTCGATCCAGCAAGCGCACAAAGCTGATGAATACCTAGATGTTGACCAGTTGGACGCTTGCTTGCTCATGCTGTCGCGCCTCGTCCACTATATCTCTGAATGATCCCGCATTAACGCCCGTGGCTGCGGTCATAGGCGTTGGGCGCTGGCGGGGTGAAGGGCGCGTCACTTGCGAACACATCAATCGTCAGCGGATGGCATAGCGCCTTGTCCGAGGTATGCTCATCGCCGCAGTCGCCGCCGGGGCAGGCGGAAAGCCCGACGATCAGGTCAATTTCGGCAAAGAACTCTATATAGTCGCCTGACCGCACCGGGCTGGCTTTCATGAAGTATTGGTGCGTATCGGCGGTAAAACCGGTGCACATAAACACGTTCAGCACATCGTGTACGTAAGGCTCGGCCTCGTGCAGGGGCATCCGCATATGATCGGCCAGCGCGCGTGTGAGGTTCGAATGGCAGCAATAATGATAATCCGTCCCGGTCAACAACCGCCCGGTATAGGGGTCACACCGCGTTCCGATCACATCATGCACCGATCCACCGTCGCCGTCCCATCCATACCAATCAAGCGTATCCGCGATAATCGTCGCCATCGGGCGCATCTGCGGAAACCGGGACCAGAGCCTGTCACCGGTTGAAAGATGCGTGCCGTGCAGGGCGCGTGTCTTGCCGGAATAGAAATGTTCGGACAGGTCAGTGGCGGACCACAGGTTCAGATCACCGACCTGCGACCCCTCTGGGCAGGTGATCCGAAAGAACCCGCCCGCGGGAACCGTTGCGCATCGCGCATCGCGCGGGGGGACGGTGCATTTGGACTGATGTGTCGCACCATTGCGCCGGACCCGCATCGCCTCAAGTTCAGGTGGTGCCAGCGCATCGGTCGGATAACAGATCACCGCAGGCTGATTGCGTCGTTCTGCGGCATCGCTGGGGGGTGCAAAGGCGGGCTGATCTGGTTTCATGGGCGCTCACATCGGGTTGGTTCGGGCAATCGCATGAACCGTAGCGCTGATATGCCGCCAAAGACCAGCCTGTCGCGATTAGATGCAGACAGGAAGACAAACCAAAGCTAGCGTCGCGAAGAAACTGCGAACGACTGGACAGGTGCCCCATGGCAGAGATATTCAAGAACCCGCTGCGCGGTCAGGGCCTGCCTGATCTGGAACCGCACGATGCGTTTGACACGGATGCGGTAGCCCACCTGCTAGAGCAATGCCCGGCCCATGCCGTAACGCCACTTTTGCAAAGCACCGCCACCGCCCGCGACATTGGTGCCGCGCGGGCGTTCCTGAAGGACGAAAGCGCCCGCATGGGGCTGGGAAGCTTCAAGGCACTGGGTGCCGCCTATGTGATTGCCAGCGATGCCGCCGACATGGTGCGCGATAAAGATGCGCCGTGGCCAGAGGCGCTGACAGGGCGCGGCTATGTCGCGGCCAGTGCGGGCAATCATGGGCTGTCTTTGGCGGCGGGTGCCGCCATCTTCGGGGCAAAGGCGGTCATCTATCTGGCGGATACGGTGCCGGAAGGCTTTGCCGAAAGGCTGCGCGCGAAAGGTGCCGAGGTTGTGCGCGCCGGGGCCAGTTATGAAGAAAGCATGGCGGCCGCATCGGCAGCGGCCGACGAGAGCGATTTGCAGCTTCTCTCGGACGGGTCGTGGCTAGGTTACACCAAGCTGCCATTTCATGTGATGGAAGGTTACACGCAAATGGGCCGCGAAATTGCCCAGCAATATGAAGGCGTGCCGACGCATATTTTCCTGCAAGCCGGTGTCGGCGGATTGGCGGCCGCCCTTGCCGAAAACCTGCGGGCCGTGTGGGGCGATGGCCCGCGGATGATTGTGGTCGAACCAGAGGCAGCGCCCGCGCTGATCGAAAGCATCAAGGCAGGCAAAGTGGTCACAACCGATGGGCCGGTCTCGAACATGGGTCGCCTCGACTGCAAAACGCCATCCATGCTGGCACTCGGTGTGCTGGCACGGGACGCTGATGATTTTGCGACCGTGACAGAAAAAGAGGCCGAGGCAGCCGTCGCGTTTCTGGCGACACAGGGCATCGCAACGACGCCATCAGGTGCCGCAGGCGTGGCCGCCGCACGCGCAGCAATCGGCGATATTGATGCGACGTCCGACGTTCTGTGCATCGTCAGCGAAGGGCCTGTGGCTTGAGGCGCGCGGGCAACGCCGCAACGCAATGCGAACCTTGCAACCACGAGCAGAAGTAGCGGCGGCGTTTAGGGCTGCAATCAACCTCATCTGAGTAGCGCAGTGCGTCGGGTCGTCTGTGCCCCATGTTCGATCTTCCCGTTTCCCAACCAGGGGGCGGACAAATTCAGCAGGGGGTGGTCACAACAGCAGCTTCTCCGAAAGAATCCGGTTTGGATATTAGTTCAGAACAGACTGCGCAGCACCGCTTCATCGGCTTGTTCACCCCATCCGACAGCTACGCCGATGCCATCTGAAATAGTCGCGTAACTGCCATCGGGTTTTCCATACAATTCTTTCGGCGCAGTGAAATTCATCCGCCAACCGTTGGTACAGTCAACCGTCGCGGCGCCCTTGTTGCTCGAACTGCCCCGACACTCGATGCCTTTGTCGCTGCTGGTCACAAAAGTACTGCTGAAATCCATTTGCGGACTAATGAAACCGGTCAGCACAGTTTCCGCTCCGCTCGGCTCGCGGACGATCTGAACCATCGGAATATCTGGCACCTGAATGATGGCCGAGCAGGCGCTCAGCAATCCTAAGAGCGACATTGACTTCATCTTCATTAAAAGGCTCCTTCATCTCTTGGTTTTCCACGAGTAATGCTCGGAGACACGCGGTATTTAACGGCAAAACTTGTTCTGGATACGGCAATTTTTGGTAACCGGCACAGAAACGGCAGAAACCGATGAATAACCCTATAATTCTTGCCAACGATCGTTTTTCGGCCGACCCCCTCACAAGGCCCAACTAATTGGCTGTATTTTAAAGGTGTTTTTGGTGACCCCGATTGGATTCGAACCAATAACCTGCCCCTTAGGAGGGGGCTGCTCTATCCAGTTGAGCCACGGGGCCATACTCTTGATTACATGCACAAAACGCGGTTCTTGAGATGATCCTCTTGCGTGTCACGGCATGCCGAGCGGTAGCTTTTGCAATACGCTTGCTCTTCTCGTTTTGCCCTTGTTGTCGCAGGCGGTCAACCGCGGGATCCTTTGTGATCTCAATACGCGCCAATGACGTCGTGTTTGTACGAATCATTGTCGTCGCCCACCAGAGTCCCGGACTTTGCACTCCTCGCGGCTGGATCGAGACCTTTGACGGATTATTCTTGCTGGGCTTGCGAAGCATGCGCAATTTCAGGCGTTTTTTGAGCTGCCAATGTCACCCCCCAACCAAGCCTAGCCAGCCTTCCACTTCCCGGCTTTGAAACCCTAGGGCCTTGTATTTCCCAAGGCGCAAATGATCTGCCATTCATCGGCGGTGACGGGCTGCACGGACAAGCGCGAGTTCTTGACCAATACCATATCAGACAACCGCAGATCGGCTTTGATCGTGTCGAGCGTTACCGGTTTAATGAGCGGTCGCACAGCTTTCACATCAACGCAATCCCAGCGTTCGTCATCCGTCGTGCTGTCTGGATGCGCTTCGGCGCAAACCTCGACGATCCCGACAATCTCAAGCCCGCTGCGCGAGTGATAGAAAAAACCTTTCTCGCCCAGTTTCATCGCCCGCATGTTGTTGCGTGCCTGATAGTTGCGCACGCCGTCCCATTCTTCGCCAGCATCGCCCTTTGCGACCTGAGCATCCCAACCCCAGACATCGGGCTCTGATTTGAAGAGCCAATAGGCCATCAGCCAACCACCTTTTTCCAGGCCCGCAGGGTCACGGCTTGAAAGAGGCCTGCCTTGGCATAAGGGTCGTTGTCAGCCCAAGCTTGCGCTGCCGCATGATCCGCGACCTCCAGCACGATCAGCGATCCGCACATCTGGCCTTCTTCATCCAACACGGGGCCCGCCATCTCAACCACGCCGGTTTCGGCGATATAGGTGAGGTGAGCGTCGCGGTTGTCCAACCGGGTTTGCAGAGCGCCGGGTTTGTCTTGGGTCATCAGGGCAAAGCGCATTTATTCCTCCTTCAAGGGACGTGACAGCAGCTTGTTGAGCGCTGTCGCAACATCTGTCTTGTTTTCGATCAGGTCGGCGGCCACAGTACAAATGGGCATATCAATGTCCAGTTCGCTGGCCAGTTGGCGCACGGCGCGGGCAGTTGCCGCCCCTTCGACTGTGATGTTCTGGTCGAAATCCGATCCTGTGCCCAGCGCAAGCCCATAACGATAGTTCCGCGATTGATCTGACGTGCAGGTCAGCACCAGATCGCCAAACCCCGACAACCCCAGCAAGGTTTCTGGCTGTGCGTTCAAGGCAAGCGCCAGTCGCTGCATTTCGGGAAAGCTGCGGGTTATCAGCGCGGCACGTGCGCTTTCGCCCAAGTTCGCGCCAATTGCGACCCCTGATGCAATCGCCATCACGTTCTTGAGCGCACCACCCAGTTCCGCACCAACAGTGTCTGTTGTGCGGTAAAGCCGCAGGCTGGTGGTGGACAGGGCCGTTTGCAGGATCGCCCCCATCTCATCATCAGCGCAGGCCAGCGTCAGGGCCGTTGGCAGGCCACGCGCAATGTCAGCGGCAAAGCTGGGGCCGGTCAGCATTGCAGGCACCGCCCCCGGCACCAGATCACGGATCGTGCTGGCTGGGCCGGTCATGCGTTCAAGGTCGATACCCTTGCAGCAGGCGACAAGGTTCTTGCCATCGAGCCTCTCGGCATGCGCCGTCAGGAAGGGTGGCAGCGTTTGCGCAGGTATGGCGAGCAGGATCGTGTCGCAGGCAAAAAGCGGCTCTAACACAGCGGAAATGGCAATATTTTGAGGGAGGGAAACGCCCGGCAACCTTGGATTGCTGCCTGCGGTCTGCATTTTTGACACCGCACCGGCATTGCGCGCCCAAAGCTGGATGTCGTTGCCATCGCGCGCCAGTGCAACACCTAACGCCGTGCCAAAGGCGCCGCCGCCTGCAATCCCGATTTTCATGCCTTCGCCCCCTTTTTGCCGGACCCTAACATGGGGGCCGCCCGTTGGTCCAAGGGCCAGCGCGGACGGGCCGAAAGGGTCATATCATCGCTTTCACCTGCCATCATCCGCTCGATCCCGGCGTAAGCGATCATCGCCGCGTTATCGGTGCAAAGATGCAGAGGTGGCGCTACGAAGTCAGTCTCTAATCCGGCACAAAGTGCCAATAATCCCTCGCGGATCATCCGGTTTGCCGCCACTCCGCCGGCGATGGCAAAAGTGGGCCGCAATGGCGCAAGCCCGAGGTATTCCCCCAAGGCGCGCCGGGTCTTTTCAACGAGCACATCGGTGATGGCCGCCTGAAAGCTGGCGCTGAGGTCCGATTGATCCTGCGCTGTCAAACCACCCTTTTCAGAAACAACGCCGTCGCGCGCCCGCAGGATGGCGGTCTTGAGGCCGGAGAATGACATATCACACCCCGGCTGGTTCAACAGAGGCCGTGGCAGGGCAAAGCGTTTGGGGTCTCCCGATTTGGCGGCCTGCTCGACCGACGGCCCCCCCGGTTGCGGCAATCCCAGCAGGCGGGCGGTTTTGTCAAAAGCCTCGCCGGGCGCGTCGTCGATGGTGCCACCGATTCGCTGAAACCGGTCGTGGCCCTCGACAATCAGGAACTGACAATGCCCGCCAGAGACAAGAAGCATCAGATAGGGATATGCCACCTGATCGGTCAGCCGTGGCGTGAGCGCGTGTCCGGCCAGATGGTTGACGCCGATCAGCGGCAACCCGGTCGCCGCTGCCAGCCCTTTTGCACACATCACACCCGACAGCACACCCCCGATCAGGCCGGGGCCCGCGGTCACTGCGATCCCATCCAGATCAGCGAACCCGAGGCCAGCTTCTGCCAGCGCTTCTTCGACGCAATGATCCAGTTGTTCGGCATGCGCCCGTGCCGCGATTTCCGGCACGACACCACCGAAATCGGCGTGCAGCGATGTCTGCCCATAAACGACCGAGGCAAGCACCTGATGGCCGCGCACGACAGCGGCGGCTGTATCATCACAGCTGCTCTCAATGCCGAGAATGGTCAGAGGGTGCGTCATGGTGGTTCCGGTTGCGTGTTTCTCCTTGCCGAGTAACATTGCCACAGCGCGCAAACAATGGTGCCCAATATGACGCCCACCGTAATCCTGACCCGTCCCAAGGCCCAGAGCGAAAGCTTTGCAGCTGACCTGATGGCGCGGTGGGACGGGCCTATTGAGATCATTCATTCACCTTTGATCGAGATCACCCCGGTCGCGGTCAGCATCACGCGACCTGATGCAGTGATCTTTACTTCGGCCAATGGGGTCATCGCGTCTGGGCGGTTGGGTTTGCCCTCCGGCTTGATGGCTTGGTGCGTCGGACCAAAGACAGCGGCGCGTGCGCAAGAGGCCGGTTTTGTGCCAATCACAGGGCCGGGGGACGCTGATGGGCTTGCCGCTCAGATCATCGCGGCCAGGCCGGCAGGCAGGCTCGCGCATATTCGTGGCAGGCACACTGGTGCCAATCTATGTGCGCGGCTCAATGCTGTTGGGATTACCTGCGAGGATGTCGTGGCCTACGCGCAGAACGCGCTGACGCTGACCAGCGAGGCCAGATTTGCCACATCAGCGCAGAAACCGGTGATTTTCCCCCTGTTTTCTCCGCGTACGGCCACCATATTCAGTAGGCAAGCCCCTTTTGGGCCCCCTGTGCACGTGATTGCCCTAAGTCATGCAGTCGAACACGCACTTGCGGCTGGCATCGCGCAAAGCGTCACGGTGGCGCAAAGGCCGGATGGCCCAGCGATGGTGGACGCAACGCTGGAGGTCATCGCGGCGCAACTTGGCCGGTCGTGCCTTGGTTGAGGGTCTTGCAGATGCGCGATAGTCTAGGCCTTCATCTGCCAATCTGGTCGGTGGAGGCGCTGAAAGGGTGTAAACGTGGCAAAACAGCCAGCCAAGGGTCGAAAGACACCAGCAAAACCAAGGAATGCAGCAAAAACCGAACCGGCCAGGGCCGAATCGGCTGGCGCGGCACAGCCCGCGATTGACGCGATTCCAGCCGAGGTGCATGCCACGGCAACGCCGCCAAAGCAAAAAGCGACGGCATCTGAAAACCCCGACGCTGCGTCATCACTGCCGGCGGCTGACGCACCCAAGCCAACCTCTGCGCCAGAACAACCCAAGGCTGCGGCGGCTGCGCCCGAAAACCCGCGAGGGCATGGCTTCCTTCCGCTCATGATTGGCGGTGTTCTGGCGGGTGTGATCGGTTTTGCCGTTGCATCGCTGACAACCCCGCCACCTGACACAACCCTTGCCGATCAATTCGCGGCACAATCCACGCAGATCAGCGTGCTGGAACAACGATTGGCTGGGGTGCCTGAGGTGGACCTGAGCAGCATAGAGGCGGCGCAGTCTGGGCTTGCGGCGGCGCTTTCTGACCTGACAGCGCGCATCACCACGCTGGAAAACCGCCCTGCTGGCGGCGGCATATCCCCTGCCGCCGGTGAAGGTGTTGCCGCTGAAATGGAGATATTGCGCGCACAGATTGCAGAAATGACCGAAGCCGCGCAGACAGAATTGGCCGAAGCGCGCGCGCAGGCCGCCGCGATCGAAGAAAACGCAGCGGCTGCGGCCCGCAATGCCGCGGCCCGTGCCGCACTGGCCCGCGTGCAAACGGCGCTGGAAAGCGGCGCCCCCATCGGTGCGGCCCTTGGTGATCTGGAAGCAGCCATGGGTGAGGGCGCTCCGGGCGCTCTTATCGCGGTTCAGGACGGTGTGCCAACGCTGGCCCGCCTGCGAGACGAGTTTCCCGATGTGGCGCGTGCCGCGCTGGCGATTGCCCGCAGCGAAGGCGTTTCGGGTGAGCAAACGACCGGGGTCGGTGCGTTCCTGCGCAATCAGTTCGATGTTCGCTCGACCACTCCGCAAGAGGGTGACAGCGCTGACGCCGTACTTTCGCGCACCGAAGCCGCCCTGCGCTCGGGCCGCTTGTCAGATGCGCTGGCCGAGGTTAGCGCCTTGCCCGAGGTCGCCCGCGCCGAGATGTCGGATTGGCTGGCAAGGGCAGAATCACGCGCTGCTGCGATTGCCGCTGTCGATATTCTTTCTACATCCCTTTCAGATAACTAAAGGCGAACCTGATGATTTGGTCCCTCATGAAAATTGTCGCATTTGTTCTTGCCGTCACAGCGCTGACCTATGGTGGGACGAAGCTGATGGAAGTGGATGGCGGGGCGACCGTCGATGTCGCCGGGCAGGAATTTACGCTCAGCCCGCTGGAAATGACCTTTGCGCTTGTGGCGCTGGTTGTCGCCGTCTGGCTGGGGCTGAAGCTGTGGGCGCTGTTAGTGGCCACTTTCAAGTTTCTCAACGGGGATGAAACGGCGATTTCGCGCTACTTCGACCGCAATCGCGAGCGTAAGGGCTATGAGGCGCTGAGCGAGGGGATGATGGCGCTCGCCTCTGGTGAGGGGCATCTTGCGATGACGAAAGCGGCCCGCGCAGACAAATATCTGCAACAGCCGCAGTTGACGAACCTTTTGACAGCACAGGCCGCCGAGATGACAGGTGATCGCAAGACGGCCGAAGAAACCTACAAGAAACTGCTGACCGACGACAAGACGCGCTTTGTTGGCGTGCGCGGGATCATGAAGCAGAAACTGTCAGAGGGTGATACGGATACGGCGATGGCCCTGGCGCAAAAGGCCTTTGCGCTGAAACCCAGGCATGAGGAAACGCAGGATGTGCTGTTGCGCCTTCAGGCAGAGAAATCTGACTGGGATGGCGCACGCAAGACGCTGGGCGCCAAGCTCAAATCCGGCAGCCTGCCGCGTGATGTGCACAAGCGCCGCGATGCTGTGCTGGCCCTTTCGCAGGCGCGCGACATTCTGGGTGAAGGCAAGACGATCGAAGCCCGCGAAGCCGCGATCGAGGCGAACCGGCTGTCTCCTGATCTGATCCCGGCCGCGATCATGGCCGCACGCGGATACATTAACGATGGCAATGCACGCTATGCGACGCGCGTGCTGACAAAAGTGTGGAATGCCCAACCGCATCCGGATATTGCCGTGGCTTTTGCCGAAATCGTGCCGGGCGAAACCTCTGCGGCGCGCCTCAAGCGGTTTGCAACGCTGACCAAGACGACAGCGGATCATCCAGAGACCAAGATGCTGATGGCCGAGATGCACATCACAGCCGAGGATTTTCCGGCGGCCAAGCGCGCCCTGGGCGACCTTGTTGAAAATGAACCGACAGCCCGCAGTCTGACGCTCATGGCCGCGATTGAGCGTGGCGAAGGCGCTGATGATTCCGTGGTCCGCGGATGGCTGACCAAGGCGCTGACCGCCCCGCGTGGCCCGCAATGGATGTGCGACAACTGTCAGCATATCCATGCAACCTGGGTGGCCACCTGCGACAATTGCGGGTCTTTCGACACATTGGCATGGAAAACACCCCCCGCCAGCGAAGTGGCAATGCCCGCCGGAACAGAGATGCTTCCGCTTATCGTCGGGCAATCCGCGGAACCCGCGCTCCCCGCGACCAAAGTTGTCTTGGATGCGGAAGTTGTTGGGGATGAAGCCACAAAATAGGACTTTTCCGTAGCCCAACCCGGTGCTATCAGAACGCTCGGTGGGCCGCTGTAGCTCAGCTGGTAGAGCACGTCATTCGTAATGATGGGGTCGTAGGTTCGAGTCCTATCAGCGGCACCATGTCTTTCTAACATCGCCCCCCCGGGAGAGATCAGGCGCTGATTTCCTGTGCCAGCAACGCCCTGAGCCCGGATTTGTAGTCGGGGTATAGAAGGTCTACTCCCAATTCATCCTTGATCCGGTCGTTGCGCACTTTCTTGCTTTCGGCATAAAAGCTCCGCGCCATCGGGCTGAGGTCAGCCGCTTCGAAATCGACCGCTTCGGGGACGGGCAGGCCCAGCAATTCGGCAGCATATGCGATCACGTCCTGCGGTGGGGCCGGGTCGTTGTCGCAGACGTTATAGGCCGCGCCGGGGTTTGGCTTGGCGATGGAGGCGGCAAGAACGCGCGCGATATCGGCAACATGGGTGCGGCTGAAAACCTGCCCTTTCTTGATGATCCGCCGTGCCGTGCCGCCGCGCACCTTCGCAAACGGCCCGCGACCGGGGCCATAGATACCCGCCAGCCGAAAGACATGTAGCGGCAGGCCTGTGATGGCGGCCCAATCCGCCTCTGCCTTGACCCGCGAAATGCCGCGTTCGGTAGCCGGGGTGAGCGCTGTGCATTCATCCACCCAATCGCCTTGGTGATCGCCGTAAACGCCGGTGGTGGACAAATAGCCAACCCATGTGAATTGGTCCGCGCGCCGGGCAATCTCATCGCGCAGCGCGGTCAGAACCGGATCCCCCTCATCATCCGGGGCGGCTGAGATCAGCAGATGCGTCGCGGCATTCAGTGCCGGGATCATATCGGCTCCCGGCCAGATGCGTGGCTCGACCCCTTCGTTCATCAGGCGGGGGGCCTTGTCCTCGGACCGGGTGGTGCCGATGATGCGCCAATCCTGCGGCAAAAGAAGGCGGGACAGGGCGCGGGCGCTGTAGCCGTGGCCAAAGGAGAGCAATGTTTTGGTCATCTGTCGTTCGTGCCTGAGGTCTTGTGAATGCGCAAGCCTGTGCCGGCGCTCGGGTCCTGACCCTAGAATGTCTGGTCAATCGTTCCCAGGCGTTCCGTCAGCGCCATGTTTTCGCGATAGTCGATCGGAATGACCACCATCGCTGGCCCACCGTGGTCCAATGCAGAGCGCAACGCCGATTGCAGCCCTTCGGCATGATCGCATCTTTCGTGCTTCCAACCCATAGATCGGCAAAGCTCCGACCAATCCGGATTGGTAAATGACAGATCAGTGTGCGACTTGAAGGCCTGTTCCTGTTTCCAGACGATCAGGCCATATTCATGGTCTTCCCATACCATAACGGTAATGTCGGAACCCAAGCGGCTGGCCGTTTCCATCTCCTGTATGTTCATCATCACGTCGCCATCACCAACGACCGCCAGAATGCGGGCATCCGGGCAGGCATGTTTTGCAGCGATGGCCCCTGGAAGCGGCATCCCCATCGAACAAAACCCGTTCGAGATCAGGCATGTGCCGGGTTCATGGCATTGGTAGTGGCGGGCCACCCACATCTTGTGCGCTCCGACGCCTGACAAAACGATGTCGTCGGGGCCAAGGACCGCCCGCACATCTGCCAGGGCTTTTTGTGGGCGAATGCTGTAGCTGGTCGCGTCATCTGCATACCGTGTGAATTCACCTTGCATCTTTTCGCGCAGTTTTTTCTGGGCGGTCAGGTCATAGGCGGGCAATTTGTCCCCGGCGATGCGCGCGTTCAGCATCGCAAGGCCATGCGCCAGATCGCCGACAACTTCGATCTGTGGCTGATAGTGCAGATCACTTTCCGCAGGCAGGAAATCCATATGGATGATGTCCAGATCACCGGCGGCATTCCATTTCTCAGGGCCGTATTCCACCGGATCATAGCCAATGGTGATGACCAGATCAGCCGCATCAATCGCCAGCTGCGGGAAATCGCGCTGCCCCAATCCGATCGTGAAAAGGCAGTGTGGGTCGTCAAGATCAAGCGCGCCTTTCGCCATGAACGTCATCAACGCCCCGATCCCCGTCGCCGCGCACAACCGGCGCAATTCGGCGCTGGCGCGGGTGCGAATTGCACCGTTGCCGGCGATAATCAGCGGGCTCTGGGCTGACTTCAGCCGATCCCAGACCTCATCAATCACGTTGCTGTCCGGCACAGGCCGGCGCGGGCGCGCGGGCCGCATTGGCGTGGCACCGGTCTGGGTTGCGGCGATATCTTCCGGCAATTCGATATGACAGGCGCCGGGCTTTTCCATCACGGCCAGTTTCACAGCTTTGTGGATGATTTCGGGGATATTGTCGGCGTGGTTGACCGCACAGGACCATTTTGTGACGGGGCGGTACATCTCGACCACATTCATCACCTGATGGCTTTCCTTATGCTGGCGGGTCAATGCGCCTTGGCCTGTAATGACCAGCATCGGCGCGCGGTCCATGTTGCCGTCTGCGACGCCGGTGATCAAATTGGTTGCACCGGGGCCAAGCGTGCCAAGGCACACGCCGACCTTGCCGGTCAATCTGCCGTAAACCTCCGCCATGAAGGCAGCGCCCTGTTCGTGCCGTGTCAGAATGAATTCAATGGACGAGTTTTCCAACGACATCATGAAATCGGCGTTTTCTTCGCCGGGGACGCCGTAAATGCGAGTTACGCCTTCTGCCTCAAGGCAGCGGACGAACAGGTCAGAGGCTTTCATGGGCGATCCTTTACCAAGGGTGACACAGGCATGAGTATCTGATCCCACCCCGTTTGACAGTATCGCGTCTGTCAGCCCTTTGAAATCTCAAAGGCCCGCGTTTTCGGAAAGATCGGCACGCCGGTCAGAGCGGTTTTGAACGGCTGACTGGACCCAAGCCCGCGACTGCGGCGCTGTGACCGGACTGTTAATCCAATCACTCCAATGCGCTGCGATCCACGATTGTGCCGCCAGAGATCAACTGGTCATTGGGGTGCGTCACCACTGCCATGCCCTCTGCCAGCCCCTCCAGAACCTCGGCGAACTGCGTGCCTTGCTTGCCGACGCGAATGATCTGTTCTGTGGCGATCCCGTCGGCAGCCGTGAACACGGCCCAGTCGCCGTTGCGTTTGAACAGCGCGCTCAGCGGCACCTGTAGCGCGTCATCATTGCGCCATTCGGTGATCCGCATGAAGACCGCAAAACCATCGCCCAATGCTGTCCGTTGCGCGGGTGGGCTGGAGATATCAAAAATCGCGTCCAGCCGCTGTTCCTCGATCCCCAGTGCTGACA
>Ga0316204_10002475_pt1 | contig 41572 bp, 42 predicted proteins | sample 6monrhotite_MG_2_FD_205661 | JGI IMG/M metagenome (GOLD analysis project Ga0316204, IMG submission 205661) | Microbial mat bacterial communities from mineral coupon in-situ incubated in ocean water Damariscotta River, Maine, United States -... | ecosystem: Environmental > Aquatic > Marine >...
TGCAGGCATAGCACCTGTGTTTCTTTATAAAAAAGCATTTACTCGGCACTTTGCAGGCCATCTGGAAATGTTTTTTTTAAACGCACATTACACAATGTAACGATAATGATTGGGTTTAACAGCTTAGATCATGCTTAGAATTCGAGAGACAAGCAATACTGACCATTAAAAACAAAATCTCGAGTTTTCACACAGTCTGGGTCGGTAGCCGACCTATCATTTACATAACTGAAAGGCAGCTTAGTGTATGGAGTTACTACTCACCTCAACGGCAGCTTATGAATACCAAGCAGACACTGCCTGAATATTATCAGATTACAATATTTATAATTGAAACAAAAAACCTAACAGCACACTAAAGCGCCGCCTTTACCGACGCAATCACCTCACCCGTCTCAGGCCGTACCCCGCGCCAGATAAAAAAAGATTCTGCTGCTTGCTCGACCAACATGCCGAGGCCATCGAGCACTTTTTCCGCGCCGTGTTCAGAGGCCCAGGCCATAAAGACCGTTGGCTCTTTGCCATACATCATGTCGTAACAGCAGGTCGTCTCGCTAATAGCCGTTGTCGGTATTGGTGGCAGATCACCTGCCAGACTGGCGGCGGTGCCGTTGATAATAATGTCGAAAGGTTGATCTCCAATTGATTGAAAGCCACAACCCCGCAGTTGCTCGCCCCGATTAAATTCATTTGCCAGTGCAACCGCCTTCTCTTCGGTGCGATTGGCGATTATGATTTCGGCTGGCTGCTGCATCAACATCGGCCCCAGTACACCGCGCACTGCACCACCTGCGCCGAGGATTAAAATGCGCTTGCTAGCCAGTTCAATGGCATGGTTTTCCATCAGATCACGCACTAGTCCAACGCCATCGGTGTTATCGCCAATGCAATCGCCATCGTCATTAAAACTGATGGTGTTAACCGCGCCAGCCTGTATGGCGCGTTCACTGCGTTGATCGACAAACTCCCACGCCTCTTGTTTGAATGGCACGGTAATGTTGAGTCCCTTTCCGCCGTTGGCACGAAAGTTACCGACGGCCTGCTCAAAACCGCCCGCATCCACCTGAATAGCGCTGTAGTTGAGGCGTTGTTGCGTCTGCCTGGCAAACTCAGTGTGGATCAGCGGCGATTTGCTATGCGAGATGGGGCTACCCATCACCGCATAGCTATCGGGCTTGGCATCAAAATCAAACAGTGAAGACATTTAATAAAACCTTTTAACTGAAGATGCTTTTCAGGATAAAGAAAAAGATGATCGCCAGGCCCGCACCTGCTGGCAGAGTGATGACCCACGACATAAAGATGGTGCGGATGATGCGCATGTTCAGCGCGCCGATACCGCGCGCGAGGCCGACACCGAGTACGCCGCCGACCAAGGTGTGCGTGGTCGAAATCGGCATGCCGGTACCCGAAGCAACAACGACAGTCGTTGCAGCCGCCAGTGTCGCAGCAAAGCCACGGCTGGGTGTTAGCTCAGTAATGTTGGTGCCGATGGTGGCGATCACGCGATGGCCGTAGGTCACCAATCCAATCACAATACCGACGCCACCAAGGAAAAGCACCCAGATTGGCAGTGCTGATTTGGCTGCAATTTCACCACCACTCTCAACAATACCGACAATTGCGGCGATGGGGCCGACTGCATTAGCGACATCATTTGAGCCATGTGCAAAGGCCATCGCGCAGGCGGTGACAATCATCAATACCGCAAAGACCTTCTCTACATTGGTGTAGTGGAAGTCTTCATCTTCAGATGGCTCATGTTTAATGCGATTGATAAAAATCTTGCTGATGAGTGCCATACCAATGCCAATCATTGCTGAGAACAGGTATGCCTGCATCGTAGTTAAATCCAGCCCGACATGCTTAAGTCCTTTAAACATCGTGACTAACGAAATAATAAAGCCAACCATGAAAATATAGATCGGCACATAGCGTTTCGCACTGGCGAATGGATCTGGGGTATCGATGATCAGCTTCTGCACACTCATAAAGAGCGCGTAGGCGATTACCCCCGCCGTGAGCGGTGAAATGATCCAGCTCATCGCAATGGTGCCGACTTTGCCCCACATCACTGCTTCCATGCCGATACCAACGGCGGCGAAGCCAACAATCGCACCGACAATTGAATGGGTGGTTGAAACAGGCCAGCCATAATAAGAGGCGACCAACAGCCAGACTGCTGCAGCGAGCAACGCCGCCAGCATGCCGTATATCAGTAACTCAGGGGTGCCGGCGATCGAACTCGTATCGATCATCCCCTTGCGGATGGTCTGTGTGACCTCGCCTCCGGCGAGTAACGCACCACTAAACTCAAAGATCGCCGCAATAATAATCGCGTGTTTAATGGTGATGGCACCCGAGCCGACCGAGGTGCCCATGGCGTTGGCGACATCGTTAGCACCAATCCCCCACGCCATGAAAAAACCAAAGACGCAGGCCAGAATAATAAATATATATGCGTATTCCACTGAAGACCCCTTCCCTTTATTTGGCCAGCATTAACTGCAGGCGGCTGCCAACACGTTGCGCAAGATCGGCAAGCTCACCGACCCACTCAATAATGCGGTAGATGAACATTGCGTCGATGGGGGGTAGGTCTATTTCAATTTTGAACATGATGGAGCGGATCTGAATCTGAATCTCATCGGTGTCGCTTTCAATCTGGTTCAGCGTTTTGATCATCTTTTCCACTACTTTTACTTCACGCCCACGAAAGCCGGTTTCAACCAGTTCATCAAGCTCATTGATGGCGGTATCCGCCTGGGCGATCGCATCAACGGATCGTTTTACGTAGGTCAGAAATAGCGGCGCAATACTTTCTGGTAATTCCATTTGGCGTCCTAACATCAGCCCCGCAATGTCTTTACTCTTGTTGGCGATATTGTCCTGCATCGTCAACATGTCTAATAAGTCTCGTCGGGAGACTGGCAGGAACATCCCTTTCGGCAGACTAAGGCGCAACGACTTTTTTAGCTTGTCTGCTTCATGTTCGAGTTCAACAATGGATTGCTGAGATGCCGTAATGCGCGCCTGATCTTGTGCGATTACTGCTTCAAAAAAATTGACCAGCTCAGCAGCACACAGGTGCACCTTGCCCATGTGGTCTTGCAGTGGGCGCATGGGTGAGCTGCCAAACATGCGAAAGACATAGTTAGACATAAGGGGTCCTTATCATAGGATTGAACTTCGTTGAATGGCGGCTATCAATGATTGCAAAACCATTGCAGTTTAACCGCCGTGAAACAGGGATATTAAGCGCTCTCTTTTAGCCACTGTGCGACGTGTTTGGCATAGTAGGTCAGGATGCCGTCGGCCCCTGCGCGTTTCATGCTGAGCAGGGATTCCAGTACGATGGCGCGTTCGTCGAGCCAGCCGTTGTCGCTGGCCGCTTTGATCATCGCGTATTCGCCACTGACCTGATAAACATAAGTGGGTGCACCAAACTCATCTTTGATGCGGCGCACAATATCGAGATAAGGCATGCCGGGTTTGATCATCACCATGTCGGCCCCTTCATCGAGATCCATGCCGACTTCCCACAGTGCCTCATCGGAATTGGCAGGGTCCATCTGGTAGGTATATTTATTGCCAGCGCCCAGGTTAGCGGATGAACCTACCGCATCACGGAACGGCCCATAAAAACTGGATGCATATTTTGCAGCGTAGGCCAGGATACGGGTGTGAATGTGCCCCGCTTCTTCCAGTGCCGTACGAATCGCGCCGACGCGGCCATCCATCATGTCGGAGGGCGCAACGATATCAGCGCCCGCTTCTGCATGTGATAGTGCCTGTTTGACCAGCACTTCAGTGGTCTCGTCATTCATCACGTAGCCACTGTCGTCAATCAGACCGTCCTGGCCGTGTGTGGTAAATGGATCGAGCGCAACGTCAGTAATCACACCCATCTCTGGGCAGCGCGCCTTAATGGCACGCACGGCGCGTTGCGCCAGGCCGTCGGGGTTGAAGGCCTCTGCTGCATCGAGACTCTTGGCTGACTGTGGTGTGACGGGGAACAATGCGATCGCGGGCACGCCCAGCGCATAGAGTTCATCAACCTCTTTAAGCAACAGGTCGATGCTGACGCGTTCAACGCCCGGCATTGATGGAATGGCTTCGCGCTGCGCTTCGCCTTCAAGAATGAACATCGGGTAGATGAGGTCATTGCTGGTTAATGTGTTTTCACGCATTAAACGACGACTGAACTCATCACGACGCATACGACGCATGCGGCACGCAGAAAATGCGCCGCCTCGAATATTTTTCCCTGACATACTTTTGCCCTACTTTGCCCCGTTAAATCAGGGGCGATTATCTACGCTTAGCGCCTTTCTTTTTCTTAACGGACGCTTTCTTTTTAGTAGCCACTTTTTTCCTGGTTGCGGCCTTCTTTTTAGGCGCTACCTTTTTGATCACTTTCTTTTTGGCTGCGACCTTTTTCTTGGTAGCCGCTTTCTTTTTCGTCGCCGCTTTTTTAGCGACAGTTTTTTTCGCGGCCACTTTTTTCTTCACAGCACTCTTTTTAGTGGCAGCCTTTTTTTTGGTGGCGACTTTCTTTTTCACTGCGGCCTTTTTTGTCGCCACTTTCTTCTTGGTAACCGCTTTCTTTTTAGCGGCTACTTTTTTCTTGGTTGCGGCCTTCTTTTTAGGTGCTACCTTTTTGATCACTTTCTTTTTGGCGGCAACCTTTTTCCTGGTGGCGGTTTTCTTTTTCGTGACTGCTTTTTTAGTGACTGCCTTTTTCTTGGTGCTGACTTTCTTTTTCACGGCAGCTTTTTTAGTAGCCACTTTTTTCTTGGTGACCGCTTTCTTTTTAGTCGCTGTCTTCTTTGTTTCCGGTTTCTTCGCAGCAGCTTTTTTGGTAGTTGCCTTTTTTACAGCCGATTTTTTAGGTGCGGCTTTCTTTTTCACGACGGCCTTTTTAGCCGCAGTTTTCTTTGGTGTCGTCTTTTTCGCGACAGCTTTCTTGGTGACCGTTTTCTTTTTAGGCGCAGCTTTCACCGGGGCTTCTTTTTTGACTGCCGGTGGTGCGGCCGGCGCTGCTACTTCTGTTTCAGCGCTTGTCGGTTCGTTATTTTGTGCCGAATTCTCTGCGGGCGTGTCATTCACTAGGTCTTCGCTGACGGGTAGTGCAAATTCAACCACATCAGGTAGCTCTTCGGTCACTTTACAGACGGCACTAAAGATATCGCTAATGTCGCCAATGCCCTGAATGGTGCGTAGACGATTCTGCCCTTTATAGTAATCAATCAGTGGCGCTGTCTGCGCTTCATAAACACGCAGGCGATTGCCGATGGTCTCTTCGTTATCATCCGCGCGGTGGTGCAGGTTGCCACCACATTTATCGCACTGGTCATCCAGTTTAGAAGGCGAGGTGTAAACGTTGTACATCTGGCCACACGACTCACAGGTACGGCGCCCGGTCAGGCGTTGAATCAGGGAGTCGAAATCGACGTCGATTAAAAGCGCGCTCTGTAGCGGCTGGTTGACCTTATCAAGCATGATGTCCAGCGCTTCCGCCTGTGGGATATTGCGTGGGAAACCATCCAGAATAAAACCGTTCCTGGCGTCAGGTTGTGCAAGGCGCTCTTTGATCATCGCCAGTACAATTTCATCGGATACCAGTCGTCCAGCATCCATCGCGGCCTTGGCCTGAACACCCAGCAGTGATTCAGCCTTGACCGCTGCTCGCAGCAGGTCGCCGGTCGAAATCTGTGGGACGCCATATTTGGTGGTCAGCTGTTTAGCCTGGGTCCCTTTTCCTGAGCCTGGTGCTCCTAGCAATACAATTTTCATTCATTGATCCTAATCAGATGGATGGTTCTTATTATTTAGTCTTTAACTTTCATGAAGTTATACCCGGCCGCACATGTGTAGTATTGCGATGCTGGCGAAACCCTGTCATCGATGGTAAAACTACTTTACTGACATGGTTAAGTCAACGTTATGTAATGCTTTTCATAATGAGGCATTGCCTTATCGACTGACAATTATCGATTCAATAAATATTGTGTTGTATTTAAAAACCGGGAGCCTTTAATGCCGAAGAAAAATGCCTTTTATGCACAGTCCGGCGGTGTTACCGCGGTCATCAATGCCAGTGCCTGTGGTGTGATCGAGACCGCTCGTAAGCATAAAGATAAAATTGGTAAGGTCTATGCGGGGCGAGATGGCATTATCGGTGCGTTGACTGAAGAGCTGATTGATACCAGCAAAGAGTCGGCGCGAGCCATAGCAGCGTTGCGCCACACGCCAAGCGGGGCGTTTGGCTCCTGTCGTTATAAGCTCAAAGGGCTTGATGAAAACCGCGCTGAGTATGAGCGTTTGATCGAGGTCTTTAAGGCGCATAATATAGGCTATTTTTTCTACAATGGCGGCGGCGATTCTCAGGACACCACCAATAAAGTGTCACAGATTTCCAAGGAACTGGGTTATCCGATCACCTGTATCGGTATCCCCAAGACGGTTGATAACGACCTGCCGTTGACCGATAACTGCCCCGGTTTTGGTTCGGTTGCGAAGTACGTGGCGGTCTCGATTCGCGAGGCGGGCTTTGATGTCGCTTCGATGTGTAAATCATCCACCAAGGTTTTTGTGATGGAAGTGATGGGGCGCCATGCCGGCTGGATTGCCGCTGCTGGTGGGTTGGCGGCTGAGAACAAAGGTGATGCGCCACATATTATCCTGTTTCCAGAGGTGCGTTTTAACCAGACTAAATTCCTCGCTAAAGTAAAAGAGTGCGTTAAAAAGTATGGTTACTGCGCGATAGTTGTCTCTGAAGGGGTGCGTAATTCAAAAGGGCAGTTTCTCGCCGAATCGGGCACAAAAGACGCCTTTGGCCATGCTCAATTGGGCGGGGCAGCACCGGTGGTGGCTGAGTTGATTAAATCGAAGCTGGGTTACAAATATCACTGGGCGGTGGCCGATTATCTGCAGCGTGCGGCGCGACATATCGCCTCAAAGAGCGATGTCGATCAGGCCTATGCGGTGGGTAAGGCGGCAGTGGAATTTGCATTAGCGGGTAAAAACGCGGTGATGACGACGATTGTACGCACCTCTGATGCCCCTTATCGCTGGAAAGTGGGTGAGGCCAAGTTGTCTCGTGTTGCCAATGTCGAAAAGATGATGCCCGCCAGTTTTATTACTAAAGATGGCTTTGGGATTACGCCGCGTTGTCGTACTTACCTTGCCCCGCTGATAAAAGGTGAGGACTATCCGCCGTATAAAAATGGTTTGCCTCAGTATGTGCAGCTTAAAAAGGTCGCCGTTAAAAAGCGCCTGAATACCGATTTTAAAATAAAGTAGTCATCCGCTTATTTTAAATGCCTTGTACGCTCAGTGAGTTATTCCCGTTTCGGCTATTTCGACTCAATAGGTTAAGAATGGCTAAGTCCCTGTCGATAACTGGTATGAAGTAATAAAATTAGGTGTTTAATGGATTAAACAGAAAACAGACCGTATTGGTTGTTACGCAAGGATGCCGTCAAATTGCCGCGAGCAGTCGACTAACTTTCCGTAATACATCATTATTTTATTTGACTGAGTTGCCAGCTAGCGGGTGCTGTCGGAGCAAAAAGGGTTTGTTCTTTATTTGAAAATAAGGAGTCAACGATGAGTGATAGCAACATAGAACGCATACTCTATGTCGAAGATGAGCCCGATATTCAGGCGGTGGCCAGAGTGGCGCTAGAGGCTGTCGGTGGTTTTGAGGTTCAGATCTACAACTCTGGTAATGACGCGATGGATCATCTTGATCAAATCAAGTCATTTAATCCTGATGTCATTTTGCTCGATGTCATGATGCCGGGTATGGATGGCCCCAGTACACTTGAGGCACTGCGCAAAGAGAGCCATTTTGCCGATACCCCGGTGATCTTTATGACAGCCAAGGTGCAGCCGCATGAGGTCGCTGATTTTAAGGCGATGGGGGCACTTGATGTGATTCCAAAGCCGTTTGATCCGATGAGCTTGTCGCAGACAATTAAAGCGATTTTGGCTGCTCATTTAGAAACACTGTCTGGGTGAGCTAAAAATCGAGTTATTTGATCTGATTGCACAGGAAACATAGCCCCATGAAAGATAAGAGGGTTTTATAGCTGTATAATTACCGCGGCGATTTACCTATAATCCCGCCCAGACATTCTTTATGCCGTTTGGGAGAGATCATGATTCGCAGCACCTATTTAAAACGCTTTTTATTGCCACTGGTTGTGTTGGTTATGGCATTGAGTGGCTGTACTTCTGGTAGTGTTCCCGTGGGTGATGAAGATGAGGCGATGCGCATCGCTGAAAGCTACTACGCGATGTTGCAAAAAGGTGAGCTTAGTAAAGCGGTTGAGCTGTACCGACCGGACCAGCAGGGGCATTGGGAGATGTTTTTGCAGGACAATATGAAAGCGCATGGGCCGATGACGAAGTATTCGTTCAAAAGTAATATGGTCAATACGGTGTTCAGTGGAAAATTTTATATCTATCAGATCAGCACGCGCTATGGCGATCAGGCCGCAGATGAGATCTTGACACTGTTTTTACATGTGGATGACGATACCATTCAGGCGGCTTCTCATAAAATTAACCTGGCTCGCGCTCGAATGAATACGACGCCAGCGGCTAACTAAAGCGACTAACTCACTCGCCGATCGAGACGACGATACGAAATCGCCTCGCTAATATGCTGCGTGCTGATGTCATCGACCGCAGCCAGATCCGCAATGGTTCGTGCCACCTTTAATATGCGGTGATAGACTCGCGCCGAAAGCCCCAGTTGTTGACTCGCCTGCTCTAGTAGCTGGGCACTTTCGGTGCTGAGTTGGCAGCTGTTTTCAATCTCTTTAATGCCCATCGCGTGGTTGGGTTTGCCGCAGCGGTTGAGCTGGCAATCACGGGCTGACTGGACACGTTCCCGTGCCAGCATACTTAAATCCTGACTGCGGTCGGCGGGTGTTTTGAGTTCATCAAATGGCACCGTCGGGACTTCGATGTGCATGTCGATGCGATCCAGCAGCGGCCCTGAAAGGCGAGATCGATAACGGCGAATCTGCTCGTGGCTACACTGACAGCGCCCATTTTTATCGCCCAGATAGCCGCAGGGACATGGATTCATTGCGGCGATTAATTGAAATCGAGCGGGGAATTCAGCCTGTCTGGCCGCACGTGAGATGATGATCTTGCCCGATTCCAGCGGCTCGCGCAGAACCTCGAGCACGCGGCGATCAAACTCCGGTAGCTCATCTAAAAACATTACGCCGTTATGCGAAAGCGAGATCTCCCCCGGTCGTGGCTGACTGCCACCACCGACCAGTGCCACCCCGGAAGCGGTGTGGTGTGGGGTGCGAAATGGGCGCTGGTTGAGTGTTTCCGGTACAAAACCGTTATGGCTGATCGAGTTAATCGCGGCCGATTCGAGCGCCTCTTCTTTGCTCATGCGCGGTAAAATACCGGGCAGGCGGCTTGCCAACATGCTTTTACCAGTACCGGGAGGGCCGATCATTAGCAAGCTGTGGCCACCCGCGGCGGATATCTCCAGCGCACGTTTGGCGTGATGTTGACCCCTGATATCCGATAGATTGGGGTAGCCGTTTTGAGTGATATTGTTATTAATATAGGTGTGTGGTTTGAGGCGGTTGGTGCCGTGCAGGTGGCCGCAGACATCGAGCAGATGACGTGCGCCCAGCACGGTGGCCTCTTCTACCAGTGCAGCTTCATTGGTGTTGTCGATCGGTACCAACAGTGTTCGACCGCTTGCGCGTGCCTGCATCGAGACGGGTAATACACCGCGTACCGGGCGTAGTTCACCGCTCAGGGCTAGTTCGCCGACAAATTCATAGTCGCCAAGTTGTTGCGTGGGGATCTGCCCTGAGGCGGCCAGAATGCCGAGGGCAATCGCGAGATCATAGCGCCCACCATCTTTGGGCAGATCCGCGGGGGCAAGATTGATGGTAATACGACGCGCCGGGAACTCGAACTGACTATTGATCAGCGCGCCGCGCACACGGTCTTTGCTCTCTTTAACCGCTGTCTCTGGTAGCCCGACGATGGATAGTGCGGGTAGACCATTCGCGAGGTGCACTTCAACGGTGACTAGCGGTGCGTTAATCCCAGCCTGGGCGCGGCTATAAAGGGTGGCAAGTGACATATCTGCACTCCATTGCTGATGCGAAATTTTAAACCTGCCACGTCCTGTGACAGGTTAATCATGATGTTATTTGTTGCTGGCCTCAAGTGCCGCCACCTGTTTTTCTAGCGCTTCCAGTTTTTCTCGGGTACGTATCAATACTGCGCTCTGCACTTCGAATTCTTCGCGCGAGACCAGATCGAGCTTTTCAAAACCGCTACTGACCACCGCGCGCACATTTTTTTCAATATCCTGCTGTAACACCTGTGCGCCTTGAGGCAGTGCATCAGAGATGCGTCGGGCGAATTCTTCTATTGTTTTAGGGTCGATCATATTGGTTCCTGATTAAGCGGCCAGTTCCTGAAAATGAGGGATCAGCGCAGTGTTCACGGATATTTGCGAAGCTCTAGTGTACGCAATTTTTCACAAATTTCATCCTTCCTCAATTTTAGTGATATTGCGCACCATTCCAGTGCCTGCCCCGGAAAAAGTATTCGCTGCTGGTGCAGTGAGTTTGCAGTAAATCACCCGGATTTTATCTATCTAATTGTTTTATCTGTATTTATCGAGTCTGGCACGACCCGTGCAAAAGGTGAGGGGTATTTAATTTATTTTTCCTGCTCGCGCACCAATGACGCGACGGCAGGAGGCTCTACTTCTCGAGTGATCGAGATAACTAAAGTAAAAGAGGGAAAAGTTATGAAGCTTGTCAGCGCAATTATCAAACCTTTCAAACTTGATGACGCACGCGAAGCGTTGTCTGAAATTGGCGTGCAGGGAATTACCGTCACCGAAGTTAAGGGATTTGGACGCCAAAAAGGGCACACCGAGCTATACCGTGGCGCGGAATATGTGGTCGATTTTCTACCAAAAGTGAAGATCGAAATTGCGGTGGCGGACGAACTGTTAGAGCAGGTCATCGAAGCATTAGCAAAAGCAGCTCAGACGGGCAAGATCGGCGACGGCAAGATCTTTGTCTATAGCCTGGAACAAGCCATTCGCATTCGTACCGGTGAAACCGGTAACGAAGCGCTGTAATTCAAAGTAATAAATCTCTATTTTTGGAGGATGTAAACGTGGAAGCAATAACAGAAGTTCAATATGCGCTCGATACCTTTTATTTTCTGGTATGTGGCGCGCTAGTCATGTGGATGGCGGCAGGTTTTACCATGCTGGAAGCCGGTATGGTACGTGCCAAAAACACCACTGAGATTTTGACCAAAAATATCTCGCTCTATTCAATCGCCTGCTTTATGTACCTGTTAATGGGTTACGGCATTATGTACCCAGGCGACGGCGCATCCAGCACCTTCTGGCCGGGTCTTCACGGCATTCTTGGGGCTGATGATAATAGCGCTGTCGATGTGATTGCCAGTGGCGGTGATATCTACTACTCAAACCTCTCTGACTTTTTCTTTCAGGTGGTATTTGTTGCAACTGCCATGTCGATTGTCTCTGGTGCCGTGGCTGAGCGTATGAAACTGTGGGCCTTCCTTGCCTTCTGTGTCGTGATGACTGGCTTCATCTACCCACTACAGGGATTCTGGAACTGGGGCGGTGGCTTCCTGACTGCTGACGGTGGTGTTGGTTATGTTGATTTCGCTGGTTCGGGTACCGTTCATCTTGCGGGTGCGGCGGCGGCTTTTGCTGGTGTGCTGCTGCTGGGTGCGCGTAAAGGTAAATACGGCCCGAATGGTCAGATCAACCCAATTACGGGTGCAAACATGCCATTGGCGACGCTGGGTACTTTTATCCTGTGGTTAGGCTGGTTCGGTTTTAACGGTGGTTCTGAGCTTAAGCTTTCGGATGTCGGTGAAGCGAATGCGGTTGCTAAAGTCTTTGTTAACACCAATGCAGCGGCAGCGGGTGGTGTGATTGCGGCGCTACTAACGGCTCGTTTGATGTTTGGTAAAGCGGATCTCACCATGGTGCTGAATGGCGCGCTGGCCGGTCTGGTTGCGATTACCGCACAGCCACTTGATCCTAGCCCGCTACTGGCGACTTTCATTGGTGCGATTGGTGGTGTGCTGGTTGTTTTCTCTATCCTTGGTCTGGATAAGATTAAGATCGATGATCCAGTCGGTGCGATCTCGGTTCATGGTGTGGTGGGTATCTGGGGTGTGATGGCAGTTATTCTGTCAAACGCTGATGCGACCTTCATGGGGCAGTTGACCGGTGTTGGTGTGATCTTTGGCTGGGTATTTGTAGCAAGTCTTATTACCTGGGCGATCATCAAGGCCGTGATGGGTATTCGCGTCACTGAAGAAGAAGAGTATCAGGGGCTGGATATCACAGATTGTGGTCTGGAAGCCTACCCTGAATTTACCGGTGCACGTGGCCATAACTAAGGCGCATCAGTAAAGTTGTCAATCAAAAGGGGTGCCATTGGCACCCCTTTTTTTATGCATGAATTTGATAAAACAGGCTTGTCTTAAACGCCTTCGTGGCTGCCATCGCAATGGGGCGACACGCTGGTCTGCTTACAGCCGCACAAAGTCACGCGCGTTTTTTTATCCAGCACAAGTTCTAATGGTGAAAATGAGGTGCCGCTATGTGAGCCATCACAAAAGGGTTGTTGCTGAGACCTGCCGCAGGTGCAATACCAATAACGCCCCGCCTCCAATGTTAGCTCAAACGGTCCTTTCTTCGCGACAATCGCTTTGTCCATGTTTCACTCCAATTATGATGATGTGTACTAGCGTCACTCGCTATACTATATGAAAACCCCGTTGATAAAAGGGGTGATAAAAGGGGCGAGAAAAGGAAACACGACGCTGAGCTGCTTACAGATCAACAATATCCAGACCCACCACCTCGGTCCGTTAAGCCTGACGATTTCAGGCGATGCGGCCGTTTCACTGCGTGGTCAGTCTGGTTGCGGTAAAAGCCTGTTGTTGCGTGCGATTGCCGATTTAGATCCGCACCAGGGTGAGGTTATGCTTGATGATGTTTCATGTCAGACATATAGCGGTTCACAGTGGCGCAAAAAAATTGGTTACCTGCCTGCGGTTAGTCAATGGTGGGCGGATGATGTGGGCGCGCATTATGATGATGAGATTGACCATGCTCAGATTTCCGAATGGCTAGTGGCATTAAACCTGCGGCCGAAGATTCTCGATGCTGCGATAGCGACCCTCTCCAGCGGTGAACGCCAGCGACTCGCGTTAATAAGATTGCTTGCCAATCGTCCGCAGGTGCTGCTGCTGGATGAGCCAACGGCAAGTCTCGACCCTGATAATGTTGCCAGTCTTGAAGCCCTCGTGGCCGATTATCAACGGCAGCAGGGTTGTGCTGTACTGTGGGTCAGCCATGACCATCAGCAGTTACAACGAGTGGCAACGCGCCACTTCGTGATAGCGCAGGGCAAGTTGATCGAGCAGGAGGCCGTATGGAGCTAATTACCCTGACGTTGTGGGATCTATCGCTGGCGGCATTGTTGATCGTGGCACTGGCGGCGCTCTCATTTCAGATGCAACTGGGCCTTAGTCGTTCAATCTTTATTGCCGCGTTGCGTACTGTGGTTCAATTGATGTTGATTGGTCTGGTATTAAAGCTGCTCTTTAACACTACGCACTTTGGTTGGGTGGTGTTGGTGGCAGTGGTGATGCTGCTGGCGGCCGGACGAGAGGTGATGGTGCGTCAGCAGCGCCGTTTTGCTGGGGCGCAGAGTTTCGCGCTGGGGACGTTGTCGCTCTTTATCTCGACCGTGGTGGTTACCTTGTTGGTGCTTACTGTGGTGATCTCTGCCGAGCCCTGGTACAGCCCACAGTATGCCATTCCGTTATTAGGCATGATGTTTGGTAACACCATGAACGGCATTGCACTGGGGCTGGACCGCTTGACGCAAACCGCGTGGCAACAGCGTGATGTGGTTGAGGCGCGCCTAATATTGGGGCAGACACCACAACAGGCGATCAGTGATATTCGTCGCGAAAGCATTCGCAGCGGTATGATTCCGATCATCAATGCGATGGCGGTGGCCGGCATTGTGAGCCTACCGGGGATGATGACGGGCCAAATACTGGCGGGGGCGGCGCCGATGGAGGCGGTGAACTATCAAATTTTGATTATGTTTATGGTGACGGCTGGAACAGGTTTCGGTACTATTTTCGCGGTAACGATGGGTGCTCGGCACCTTTTTGATGAGCGAGAAAGGCTTCGTTTAGATCGATTACAAAAGGCTATTGTCTAAAAAAAAAGTGCCGATAAACAGGGTATTCCACTCACATTAATTAGAGAAAAACCAAACATGTTAAGAGGGACTACAGGCTTATCGGTCGCCATGTGTGGCTTAATGTTACTGGCATCGCTGGATGTGAGTGCAGCCCGTTTTTACAAATCCATTGATGAAAATGGCAAGGTTGTGTTTAGTGATCGCCCTGCTGGTGCATCAGCTGAACAGATTGAAATTCAGGTTTTCACACCCGACGTACCGGCGCCTCCCGTGCCAGGTGCAAAGCGTGCTGACAACGATATTAACAAAGATGCTAAAAAAGCAGATGACGTCGAAAGTGCACAGAAAGATGTAAAAGCACTTCAGGCGACACGTGCTGAAAATTGTAAAAAGGCAAAAGCCCGCCTGAATAAGCTGCAAACGGTTAGTCGACTGTACTCCGAAGATGATAAGGGTGTGCGCACCTACGTTTCTGATGAGGATAGGGTTAAGCAGATTGCTGAGGCGCGTACATCTGTTAGCGATTGGTGTAAGTAGCCCTGATTTTTGCGGCTGGATCTCAGCCAAACCTATATACTAGTCCTGAAATTTTAACTTCAGGAATTCCAAAATGCTGTGGGTAAAAGCCTTCCATGTAATTTTCATGGTCACCTGGTTTGCTGCGTTGTTCTATCTGCCGCGGCTGTTTGTCTACCATGCGATGAGTAGTGACGAAATTAGCAATGAACGTTTTAAAGTGATGGAGCGAAAGCTCTATTTTGGCATTATGACGCCGGGCGCTGTGTTGACCATCATCTTTGGCCTGTGGATGCTCTTCGATTCTGGTTGGGCGCTTTACGCCAGTATGGGGTGGTTGCATCTCAAATTGCTGATTGTCGCAATTCTGATTGGTTACCATTTCTACTGCGGCAAGATCGTTAAAGAGTTCAAGCATGATATTAATCAGCGAGGACATGTCTTCTATCGCTGGTTTAATGAACTGCCGGTTTTATTGCTGGTTGCTGTGATTATTCTGGTAGTGGTGAAGCCGTTTTAGCGGCGTTATAACCGACCTTTCTTATAGACTTTTCAGCCGTAGATTAAGCGAAACGTTTGCTTAATTTGCATCTTGTTGTTTGCGAAGAATCAAAGACTTCATACCTATCTCTCTAAGCTAGCAGGAGTTTTTTTATGTCAATGAAAAATCTTATGCACAGATAATTTTTATTTCAATAAAAAGTTCATAATATGCTGTTCAGCTTATTATTGTGGCTGGGCATTAATTGTTAACTAATTGATTTTTATTGAGTTATTACTATCGGTCAAAATTTCATCAATTTGACACAAAGCCAATAAAAACGAGGCTTTCGCAACGATGACCCCAATTCGTCCACAGAGTTATCCACAGCTTTTGTGGATAAGCCCTTATTCTCTTTTATCACAATGAGTTACGGCTTTTTACTCGATTTATCTTAAGATTCCACGTGTAATCTTGCCGCCCGGAATTATGGGCAGCTGCGGGTGAACATGGTAGAGTCCGCGCCATGCAAACAGCCAGTGACTTTCCGGGCATTTTACAGGTCGCCATCCCCTCCCCGTTGCCCCAAATTTTCGATTACCTACCGCCCCTGGGCTGCGAGGTAGATCGCGTTGAGCCCGGCATGCGGGTGCGCGTGCCATTTGGGCGTAGCCAAAAGATTGGTGTGATCGTGGCCCTTGTTAATGATAGTCAGTTTGGCCGCGCTCGCCTGAAACCGGCACTGGAGCTGCTCGATGACAATGCCCTGGTGTCACCTGATATTCAAGCACTTGCACAGTGGGCTAGCCGTTACTACCACTATCCGCTTGGTGAGGTGCTGGCGGCAACGCTGCCGACGCTGCTGCGCCAGGGTGATGAGGCGAAAGTTTCAGGTGAAAAAGTGTGGTCATTAAATGCAGCGGGAATGGCGGTTGTCCACGAGAGCCTGAAACGTGCACCGCGGCAGCTCGCTTTGCTGCAACTGCTGCAGAAACTGGAAAAGCCGCTTAATGCTGGTGCGCTTGATGTTCAGTTTGAAAACTGGCGCGGCATTATGCGTAATCTGGTGGATAAAGGCTGGATTGAGTTGGCTGAGCAGACGACATTAATCGTGCCGGCGGCCGAAACGAGTCGTGCGCCTGAGCTCAATAGCGCTCAACAGGCCGCCTGCGATGCGATCGACAATGCACTTGGCGGCTTTGAATCGCTATTGCTCGATGGTGTCACCGGTAGTGGTAAGACCGAGGTCTATTTCAGCGCGGTCGAGCAAGTGCTGCGTGCTGGTCAACAGGCGCTAATTCTGGTGCCAGAGATTGGGTTGACGCCACAACTGCTCAAACGATTTCAGGCGCGCTTTGCGGTGCCAATCGCACTGCTGCATTCAGGGCTCAACGATAAAGCGCGTATGAATAGCTGGTTGCAGGCGAGGGCGGGCGATGCGCCGATCATTATCGGTACGCGCTCGGCAGTGTTCACGCCGATGAAAAACCTGGGCATCATTTTGATCGATGAAGAGCACGATCTCTCGTTTAAGCAGCAGGAGGGGTTTCGCTACCACGCGCGTGATGTTGCGATTCGACGCGCGCAACAGGCGGGTATTCCGATTGTGCTGGGTTCGGCTACTCCCTCGCTGGAGAGTCTGCACAATGCACGGCAGGGGCGTTTCCAGCACCTGCTACTGCCGGAACGCGCCGGTAATGCAGCACCACCCAAGATACGGTTGCTTGATGTCTGTCAGCAAAAGTTGACCGAAGGCTTTTCATCGATGATGCTGCAGGCGATCCGGCATCATCTTGATAAGGGTCAGCAGGTGCTGTTATTTCTGAATCGCCGTGGCTATGCGCCAACCTTAATCTGTCACGACTGCGGCTGGCTCGCCAACTGCAAGCGCTGCGACGCCCACATGATTTTGCATAAGTCGCGACACCTGCTGCGTTGCCACCACTGCGATAGCCAGCGACGCATTGACGACCAGTGCCCTGATTGTGGCAGTGTCGACCTGCGCCCGCTGGGGCAAGGGACCGAACGGGCCGCCGAGGCGCTGGTGGAGCTGTTTCCAAACAATGAAATCATCCGTATCGATCGCGATAGCACGCGTCGCAAAGGTGCATTGCAGGCCGTGCTTAAGCAGGTAGAGGGTGGCAAAGGTCAGATCCTGCTGGGTACTCAGATGCTGGCCAAGGGGCATCATCTGCCGAATGTCACGCTGGTCGGGATACTCGATGCCGACCAGGGGCTGTTTGGGCTCGATTTTCGCTCCAGTGAACGGATGGGGCAGTTAATCATTCAGGTGGCCGGTCGGGCCGGGCGTGGCGAGAGTCGCGGCGAGGTACTGATTCAGACTCATCATCCGGAACATCCGCTGCTTAATGGCATCATTACCCATGACTACGGCCGCTTTGCCAGCGACCTGTTGGTCGAGCGCTCACAGGCGATGTTGCCACCATTCCGACATATCGCAGTGTTGCGTGCTGAGGCGAGTAGCCGTGAGATGCCGAATGAATTTCTTAGCGCCGCGCGCGACATGGGGTTTCAGCTACCGAAACCAGCTGAACTGCTGGGGCCGATTCCGGCGGGGATGGAGAAGCGCGCGGGGCGTTATCGTGCGCAGCTGCTGATTCAGGCCGATAATCGCGCGCAACTGCATAATTTCCTACGTCACTGGCTGCCACAGCTGTCGCAACTGGCGCAGGCAAAAAAGGTGCGCTGGTCGATCGATGTCGATGCGATGGAGCTAAGTTAAATCGTCTGGTGGATTAATCGTGTGAAGCCCTTGAATATTGAGCCAGACTGCGGATAATAGGTCGCCAGCCGTCAGCGGCACCTAATCAAAACTCACAGATATTTCAAAGCGTTAATGAAAAGCCAAATACAGACACTTATCACCCAGTCGGTTAACACGTTGCAGCAAAACGATGACCTGCCTCAAGCGATCAATCTCAACATTCAGATCGAGCGCACGCGCGATAAAAGCCATGGCGATTTCGCCTGCAATATCGCGCTGATGCTCTCGAAGCAGGCGAAGTGCAAGCCGCGTGATCTGGCAGAAAAGATTGTCGCTGCGCTGCCCGCGTCGGAGGTGGTGAATAAGGTTGAGATTGCTGGCCCCGGTTTTATCAACTTCTTCATCAATGAAGGGACGACGCGTGCCGTGATCGGCAAGATCTTTGAGAGCGGTGAGGCGTTTGGTCACAGCACGGTTGGCCGAGGCAAGCGCGTTCAGGTCGAATTTGTTTCCGCGAATCCAACTGGCCCGCTGCATGTCGGTCACGGACGGGGTGCCGCTTACGGCGCGACGGTTGCTGATCTGCTGGCGGCTGCTGGTTTCGAAGTGCACCGCGAATATTATGTCAACGATGCGGGGCGACAGATGAACATCCTCGCCGCCAGCACCTGGCTGCGTTACCTCGAAAGTTGTGGCGAGACGATCACCTTTCCGGTCAATGGGTACAAAGGGAAATACATCTTCGATATTGCGGCCGATTTACAGCAAGCCCATGGTGATTCACTGCGGCATGCGGCCGATGCGGTGATGAGTGACCTGCATCCCGATGAAGGCCAAGGGGGTGATGGACAGCCGGATGGCGACAAAGAGCTGCACATCGACGCATTGATTGAGCGTACCAAAAGTCTGCTGGGTGATGAAGGCTATAAAACTGTTTTTGATGCGGCGCTTAATACCATCCTCAAAGATATCCGCGAAGACCTGCAGGAATTTGGCGTGGTCTACGAAAAGTGGTTTTCTGAAAATTCACTGGTCGACTCCGGTGCGATTGATCGCGCCATCGGTCGCCTTAAATTGAGCGGTCATCTCTATCAAGAGAAAGGCGCGTGGTGGTTTCGTTCTACCGACTTTGGTGATGAAAAAGATCGTGTCGTCATTCGTGAAAACGGACAGGCGACTTATTTTGCATCAGACATCGCTTACCACATGGATAAACTGGAGCGCGGCTTTGATCAGGTGATCGATGTCTGGGGTGCCGATCACCACGGTTACGTGCCGCGTGTTAAAGCAGCGCTACAGGCGCTCGGTGATGATGTTGATAAGCTTGATGTGCTACTGGTGCAATTTGCGATTCTCTATCGTGGCGGTGAGAAGGCACAGATGTCGACCCGTAGTGGTGAGTTCGTCACGCTGCGTCAACTGCGTGAAGAGGTAGGTAATGATGCTGCACGCTTTTTCTATGTACTGCGTAAATGTGAACAGCATATGGACTTTGATCTTGATCTTGCCAAGTCTCAGTCGAGCGATAATCCTGTTTATTATATTCAGTACGCGCATGCACGTGTTTGCAGTGTGTTGCGTCAATTGGATGAAAAAGGGATTTCCTGGGAACAGCCAGATGATGCCGTACTTGCGCTGCTCGACAACGAACATGAGCAAGCGTTGATGACGCGCCTGACACGCTTCCCTGAAGTGGTTGAGTCTGCCGCGCTCTCACATGAACCGCATCAGGTCGCTTATTACCTGCGCGATCTGGCCAATGATTTTCACACCTATTACAACGCGCATCATTTTATTGTTGATGACGTGGCGCTGCGTAATGCGCGTGTCGCTTTAATCAAGGCAATACGCCAGGTGATTAGTAACGGCCTTAGCCTGTTAGGCGTTAGTTCACCTGAAAAGATGTAGCCGTGACAAAAGATTACAAGGTCCCCTCGGGGGGCAAGTCGAGTAAGTCGAGCAAAAAAAAGGCCGCGGCAAAAAATAGCGCCGGTAGCGGTATTGGTTGGGGTTCTTTGGCAGTGGGGATGTTGATCGGGCTGGTGATTGCGCTGGGTGCTTATATCTATGTGGAATGGAATAGTCCAGTCAGCGAAGTAGCAACAGAGCCTAAAGAAGCAGCTGGTGCAAAGCCGCCTGTCTCTGCTAGCAAGCCAACTGCTAATGAAGTCGCACCTGAAAAATCTCGTTTCGATTTTTATACCTTATTACCTGAAATGGAGATCTTTATTCCTGAACGGGATAAAGAGGCGCAGCTGCGAGTGCCGAAGATTAAACGTCCGGGCACCTATCTATTACAGGTCGGTTCTTTCAGAAACTTTTCTGATGCCGATGCGTTTAAGGCGCAGCTTGCGCTGAAGGGGTTTGAGTCAAAGATACAGACGATCACGATTGATAACAACAGCACCTGGCATCGTGTGCGGATTGGGCCCATCACCGAAATGCCCATGCTTAACCAAATTCGCTCGGGTCTTAGAAAAAATGACATTGAGTTTATGTTATTGAAAATAAAAGCGGATGATAAAGATTAAGGAGTAGTGACGTGGAGATCCTGTTTTATATCGTAGGCATGCTGGTTGTTACGGTTATCATTGTAAAGCTGGTTGCGATGAAACGTCGTCATAAAGCGGCAAGTAATCTGGTCTTTGCTAAATACACTTTTAATAAACTTAATATCGACCAGCAAAACAAGGTGCATGATAAAGCGGTTGAAATGGTGGTTGAATCAACCGCGACAAAGTTGACCGGTTTTGCCAATGAAGTGGAACGCTATGGTTGGTACGCGTTGGCGATGGATGCACTCGGTATTCATTCAGCGGTACCGGATAACCCCTGTTGGTACAAACTCAAAAATCCTTACAGTGCGATTATTCCCGGTGACTCGATGATCTACAATGTGACCGGTGCATTGCAGCAATACAATATCGATGTGAAGATCAGTGCTGAAAAAGGCTACCCTGATAAGAAAGTGGCAGCAGCAAAAGAAAAGAAGAAAGGTAAAAAGAAATCTAAATCGTGACGGCCATTAGATTAGACCGTCACTGATATTTAGTTTAAGGAACCTTGCTTGATTGTCATTACGAGGAGCGAAGCGACGAAGTAATCTCTTAACTCAATGATTCATCTAGAGTCGAGATTGCCGCGCTTTGCTCGCAATGACAGGTAAGGCAGTTAATCGGCGGCTTCTTTAAGCCTGAAACAGTTGCTTGACTGCCGTCAGGTCAAGGCATGTGATCTCTGCATCACCCTGTAGCACTTTGCACGGCGCATCTGGTTCGCCCATCTGGTCCAGTACAACCACAGCACCACTAAAATCATCTTCGCTGGTGTAACCGTTAACGGTAATGATGGTTTTAAGTTTTGCTGCCTGGGATGAAAGGATGCCGTTGAGTGAGTCTTCAAAGGCGATACATTGATCTGCGTTTAATCCCATTTTCGCTAGTGCATAATCATAAATGTCCGGCGCAGGTTTTTTAGCGGGAACAATGTCACCCGCTGCGATCACTTCAAACCACTGCATCGCATCACTACCTAATGTACTGCTGATTAATGCTTCAACATTGGCCGGTGTGGTGGTGGTCGAAATCGCCAGGCGCATATTAGCGGCGCGTGCTTCTTTGATCAGACGCTCGACACCTGGTCGCAGTGGAATCTCACCACGCTGCATCATTGCAACAAAGTGACGTGTTTTAGCGGCATGCAGACCGGCAACGAATTCATCGAATTGCGAAGGCTTTGCAAAGTCAGTATTAAACTTCTCCAGATAAAAGCGGATGCGTTCTTTACCGCCAGTCACTGCAAGCAGTTCACCGTAGAGCGCTTCACTCCACACCCAGTCTAACTCTGCCTCAGCAAAAGCCGCATTAAATGCGATGCGATGACCATCGCGTTCGGTATCGGCAAGGGTGCCGTCCACATCAAAAATTAGCGCCTGTAACTCGTTCGCCATGCCTGCCTCATCATTACTAAAAATCGAAGGTGTGATTTTCTCATACTCAAAGAACGAGCACACGTAGTTTTAGCGGATGTTCGTGCCAGACTACGGCCTACAAGACCATCAGTTAGCAAGGTTGATGGGGTGTCGTTTTCCGGACCGGCGGGGTTTACACAACTTCACACTCGCGTCATTCCGGCGCAGGCCGGAATCCAGAGACCACTGAAATAGCAGCGACGGATTCTATTTTTTCAAGTGTTCTGGCTTATGGCACCTTCTTTTGATTCGGAAAAGGGTAGCATTCCCTTTTTTCAATAATGATCATTGTAGGGCGCAATAACCAGCGGGCATTGCGCCGCATGAAATTCAATTGAGGTAATTCACATGAAAAATATGGTTTAAGATTTCTTTCGGCGCAATGCGCAATGCGCAATGCGCTGTCGCTTATTGTCGCCCTACGCTCTATTATCAGTCCGCAACGATATCTCGATATACATAAATTGATAACAAGACAGGGCTGGGGTATTGTCGTTGAATTACTGATGGTTAAGAGATGCTATTAGAGTTAGATAATATTGACAATGAGGTCAGGCGGGGTCTGGTCAGTCAGCTGTTAGGCATTAAATTCGAGTAATCACATGGCTTGGTCAATAATAGTTGGAAATGGATTGAGTATTGATGCATCTATACATAGTGGCATAAATGAATCACCAAGTACCCCGTGGAATTGGCCGTTATTAAACCCTTATGATCAACGCTCAAAGCTTCTTGATGTTTTTCCTAGACTGAAATGCTATTTGGAAAAATTAAGGGTTACTGAGAGGGGCGGAGTATATGAAGCTCTTCAAGGTATTGTATTTGAAACGAACAAGCGCCCAATTTTCACTCATTTAGAAAAACCAACGGATAATGATTACGTTCATATAGAGGCATGTCATTATCTTAGAATAGCTTATGCTTGGTTTAGTGATCAGATCCCAACAGAGTGCATTGTCGATTGGGATTGGACTAAATGGCTAGAACGTAATGCGAGTGAAATAGAAACCGTACTATCGTATAACTACGATATTATTTTTGAGAAAGCGATGAGAATCGCTCATCTTGGAAAGGTCTATGGCTCCTCTAGACAGAACCCGATGTTTGGGCCTGAGTTTTCGCCCATTCCTCCCGAAGTGTACTGGGACGAAACCAAGGGTGATATAAGGGTTGTTCATGTGGCAAAACCTCATGGGTCATGTAATTTCACAGGAATAATGTTTCGAGAAGTCACCGATTCGAATGGTGTTAAAAAGGACTTATATCCTATCGATGGGGTATTTATGCTTAGGGATAACTCTTTGAAGGTACTTATAGGCAAAGAAATGTATAGGCCTGTTCATTCAGCAGATCTTATATTGCCTGGTGAATGGCCATGTTGGGGCAGCTCTGAATCTACAGTGGTCGCATGGGCTGCGGAACAAAAGGGGCACTTTATAAATGAATCTGCTCACGGAGATAAATTGTTAGTAGCAGGGTTTGGGTATGGTGAGCCTGATAAGGAAGAGTTCGACTCTATAGTTGCTAAGCTTCCAAAGTTCAATAGGGTGTGTGTTGTAAATCCAAATCCACCAAAACTCTTGATTCGTTTGTTGCAAAAAAAATGCATTGGAGAGGTTGAGGTTTCAAGTTTACCGCCAAATGAATAAAAAAATCCTAATAAAAGCAATCAACTCGGACATAATTTAGCACCGTTCCTTTTGTGCTTTAATAGCAGAAAGCTTCCGGTATTGTGCCATGCCGGTTATTGCTAGCGTTAGGTCTACCACTTATAGGATCGTCGGTGAATGAAAAGACATCTCATCTAGGAGTCTGTATCTACATCGAATTTTCGCCTTGCCTTTTCCTGTTCGGGTCAATGGTGTGGTGCACCCTAACCGCTCTAAGTTGGTTCCAGTGAGGAGTCTATAAATAAAAAGAGTCGTTGATTTGGTTGGTGAGATCGGGTGCTTGAAATACCACATCCATCGTTGCTAGAGCAGTGGTCTCTGGATTCCGGCTTTCGCCGGAATGACGGGTGTTGGTTTGTGTAACTCGGTCTAATTACACTAAAAAACGCAGATGGTCTAAATGGCATGCTATGCAACCAGGTCTACTAGCTAAACCTCAATTTCTACCATTCCTAAGCATTATTCACTGCTAACGTTATTCTTCAGCTTTTACCCAGCCAATCTCCCACGCTGTTAATGGACCTATGATGGCTTCATTTAACCCTTCAGGTATTTCAGACTGTGCCTGGCTGAGTGGGATACGCCCGCCCATGATTTCTGCAAAGTGCTGAGGGTAGCGCGGTGTTTTGTCCGGTTCAGCATAGCCATCAGGAAAAATGGGTAAATTATTTGAGAGGTTATATTTATCGGTTGCGCCCAGGGTGTGCAGCATTTCATGTGTGATCACAAAATTATTTTGCTTTGTCATGGTGTCACTTGCAAAGGCATGTACGATACTTAACATGCCTTTTTCGATGCCAGTCGAATGCGACAGGTGTCGGTGAACTTTAGGATCGTAGTACAGTGTGAAAATTCTAATGTCAGGCTTGGGGCCTTCATAGTTATCGACAGTGAAAGACCAGTAGCGAAAGCTGAGGCTCCATAAAATAGTGTCGAGCATATTGTGGTCAGTGGGGGGTAGTGGCGGTATTGCTTCGATCACTGGCCCCATGCGGATATCGAGTGGATCACTAATGGCGAGACCATAACGTGCCGCCTCTCTGCGCATGAATTGATTAATGGGTGAAAAGCCATTCTCTTTTAGTGATGCGATATAGTTTGAGGTGATGGTGCTTTGGTCGCCATTAATCGGATAAATAACCACCCGCAGCGGCTGATCCCAATCTGACGTATTGGCCTTGATGAAAAACTGGTCAAGCGCAACAAACAGGAGAATGAGTAGCAGAATGGCAATGCGCACATCTTTAAAGGTAGTGCGATTTTCTTTTGTTGTTGTTGGCTTAATTGGGGGCGCTGGTTTTTCTACAGCTGGTTTGGCAGTGGCTTTGAATTTTTGGTAAGCAATGCCGCACTTAGGGCACTGCCAATCTGGGGCCTCTTCGTTTTCATCTCTTACATACTGGCACTTGGGGCATTGCATAAGGCGGCTCGCTGAAAAACTGGATAAATTCACCACCCCATCATGTTGTGATGTGGTTCTTTATTCAGTATCGACAAATGAGGCACAATATTAAGCTTGAGAGTGTTTGTTGGCGAGGCCGCTTTTGAGTCTGCGCTAGAGATCTTTTCCAGGGGTATAGATAGGTCCTGGGAATTGAGTGATGTTGTCACCTTTGCTCGGTAATTCTGTGATTTTCCCTGGGCCCTCTTTTTCCACTTCATCGATGCGCACTATGGAATGCATCGGGATAAAGCTTCTTTTAACATCGGCAAATTCTGACTTCAGGCGCTCTTCGCTGGGATCAACCACCACCGTACTATTTTCGCCAAAGATTAATTCTTCAATTTCAACAAAGCCATACAGCTCGCCCTGGTAGACCTCTTTGGCATAGAGTTCATATAATTGCCCCTGATTGTGAAAAATCACTTTATAGATGCTTTTGCTGGCCATTGTCTCGGGTTAATCCTTATGCACGGTTGTTTCGTTGGCGAAGGATATCAGCCCCTTTTTCTTATGCATAGTTTTACCGGAATTAGTGCGACTTTAATATTGGCGCGATTGATACCGTGTTAATCTGTGTGCACCATTTAACTCGATTATCTATAGATGTAACGACACGTGACGACTCCCCTTAATATATTCAGCGCAGCTCAGCAGTGCCTTATGGCCGATCAGGTGGCTGAAAAAGTCAGTCTTACCAAGCAGATGGCTCAGCAATGGCGTAATGGTGTTTATGGCATTGTCTCAGATGAGGCGGTGTTACCGATTGGAGAGGTCGGTCACCCAGAAAAGCCATTGTTGGTTTCACCCGCCAAGGTGCCACGACGGGGGCTGGGCAGTGAGGAGGGGCGCGCGGCACTGATCCATGCAGTCACTCATATCGAGTTTAATGCGATCAATTTGGCATGGGACGCGGTCTATCGTTTTCGTGATCTGCCGAAGCAATATTATGCTGACTGGGTGCGTGTTGCGGATGAAGAGGCGTATCACTTTGAGTTGCTGTCAACGCGGCTGAAAACACTTGGTTATGAATACGGTGATTTTCCTGCTCACAATGGGTTGTGGTCGATGGCGCAAAAAACGGCTGATGACCCAATGGTGAGGATGGCGTTGGTGCCAAGAGTGTTAGAGGCGCGCGGCCTGGATGTCACACCGGGAATGATGACGCGGCTGAAAAAAGTGGGTGATGATGAAACTGTTGCGATTTTGGAAATTATTCTGCGCGATGAGATCGGGCATGTCGAAATTGGCTCGCGCTGGTTTAAGTATTTCTGTGATGAGCGAGCGCTCAATTCCGAAGAGACTTTTCAAAAATTAATTGATGACTATTTTGTTGGTAAGCTACGCGGGCCGTTTGATTATGAGCTGCGCCAGCAGGCTGGTTTTTCGATTGAGGAGCTAAAAGGAATGGAGAAGCTTGCCAGCCAGTCTTAATTTTGAATGGTTAATCATTTAAGTGCTTGTCTTGAAAAAGTGTCCATATTTTTTACACTTTTATTTTGTTGGTCAGGACTCGATCTGTAGCTATTTGTTATTATTCGAGTTTTTTTATAGGTATGAATTTTGCTCGCCTACTTGTCGTGACGAATATTTCAAGATTAATGGGGATAAGTATTAATGAAGAATTTGATTAAAACAGTTTGCATCTTGCTTGGACTCACAATGACAGCACCCGTCTGGGCTATTCCCATGTCGACGGTAGGCAGTATTGACACTTACATGAGCTCTATTTCGCTTGCTAACAGTGGCGATGCCACCGAAGAGGCCTGGGTTCAGGGTGAAGTCGGCAGCACGAGTACTATTGATTATCAAGACCGTACTGAAGAGGCTGGTTTTGGTTTTATGTCGGTTGATGGGCTCACCAACACCTTTGCGCATTCGTTAATAGGTACTCCCGACTACTTTCTGATTAAGATTGGAACTGGAAAAAAATCAGGTGTTGATAGTCATTACCTGTTCAAAAATGAGATAAGCCTGGATTATGCTGTATTCACATTTGCACAGCTTGGCATTACTGACTTGGATCCGCTCAGTCATATCTCTGAATTTGCCTACATCACCACAAGTACCGTATCGGAGCCTGGTACCTTTGCCTTGCTTGCAGGGGGCTTGATCATTGCTCTTTTTGCAAGGCGTCGCCAGCAACAAATCGCATAGCTAGTTTTATAGAGGTTAAGCTCTGAAATAGAGCTAATTGGAAGGCTGTATACGCAAAGCCGTTAGGGATGACCTGGCGGCTTTTTTGTTTTAACTCCGGTGTTATGCTGAGCTTTCAGCGCCATAAAGTTCCGGCGCAACTGAGAGTGCTGTTTGAGTAGCGGTGAGCCACTGCGGTTTGCCAACAGTAAACGTTATCTCTTGCTCTTGTATCAAAACGCCCTCGCCATCTTGTAATATCAGTATAGGGTCTCCAGATAAGTCTGCCAGCCGTTGTAGCTCGGCTATTTCATTCGCTGCCTGCGAGGCATCAGGTTCAAAGTGAGGGCTGACATGAAAGGCGAGGCGACCCATTGCCATGAAGTCTGTGATGCCTACAATATTTTCATCTGGGCAGGTTGTCGGGATGGCTGCGGTTGAAATATCAGATGAGAGAATAATAGAGCCGGCCGATTCCGCTACAATAATCCCGCCGAGTGATTCGAATGTTTGTAGCAGTGAAAACAGGCCGGTCTCTCTAGCGAAGGCAAGAAACTGATAAGTATTGCCGCCGGAAAGATAGACGGCGTCCGCTGTGAAGAGTTCATTACGCAGCTGATCTTTATTGCGGCAGGCAATATTGCTTAAGGCGTGGGCGTTGAGTCCACAGCTTCTAAAATAGTCTCTTGCATCTTCCGCAGCCCAGCACTCATCTGCTGCATAAGGAATGGTGAGCAGGCGGTGGTTCGCGCCTAGCTCATAGCTCAGGCGACGATCAAGCGCAGGTACTTCGCCGCTATATATAAAGATCATCTTATCTCCCCCAACACAGAGTGGCCATTATAACGGTGGTGGAATAAAAAGACGCGATCTGTGTCACATAAATTATCCATGTATAACAGCTGGTTAACGGCTCCGCCTGTATCCGATGAAAAAAAGATTAAAGTTTTTTGATCATTGTTGAAATTACTTTTGTCTGGCTGCAATCAAATCACGCGCTGGTTTGTTACTAACAGTGTCGCCCTGATTAACAAAGATGAATTAATAAACTGGAGAACATAATGAAACCATCGATACTCACCAAAACAACCAGCATTGTAATGTTACTGGCGGCATTTACTTTTTCTGGCGCTGCCTTTTCGGCAGATGATCCTTCGATTAAGGGTGACCTGAGAAAGCATGTGCAGCAATCAATGGCGAGTTATATTAAAGAACAGACGATCGATGAACACCTTTATATTTACGATGCAGTAAAAGGAAAACTGCTGAAGCTTAAGCTAGCGGAACTGCATAGCGGCATTGTTAAAAAAGGTGATTTTTATGTGAGCTGTGCTGACTTCATTGATCAAAATGGCAATAAAGTTGATATTGATTTTATGGTGCGGAAGTCGAACAATAGTCTGATTGCGACGCAGGCACTGGTGCATTCGATTAATGGTAAAAAGCGTCAGTACCATCTTGAGAAGCTATAGCGCAATTTAGTTGACTGGTTAGCGGGAGTTATCATTTGTCTGAACCATTAGCAATATTGCTACAGCACGGTTATCGCTATGCGCTATCGCTTGCTCACCATGTGGCCAAAGCTGAAGATTTGCTGCAGGATGCGTGGGTGGCGGTGATTCAGGCGGGTGGCCCGTATGAAAAAGGTTATCTGTTTTGTGCTATTCGCTCACGTTTTTATAATCTTCATAAGCGTGAACTGCTGGTGCCGATGGAACCACTGGAATCCGTTGTCGAACCGGCACACGACTCAATAAATGTTAATTATGAAGATGATTTTGAAGACCCTCGACTTGAAGTCGCGCTTTCTCAGCTGCGCGGCATAGAGCGAGAGGTTTTATATCTTAGTGCGGTCGAGGGTTACACTGCGCAGGAAATCACGGCGATTACCGGGCAGGCTAGAGGTACCGTATTGAGTATGTTGAATCGTACCCGAAAAAAAATTCAACGCTACTTCAGCGCTAATGAGGTCAAGGTGGTGTCACATGAGTGAGCAGGATGTAACCGACAAAGCGGTTAAAGATTATTATCAGAAAAAATCATTGCCTGCTGAAAAGTTACAGCAGTTGATGGATGTTGCACAGTTAGCTGGAAAAAAACCGGACGCAGAAGTTGTTAACTGGAAAAGTCGCTGGTTAATGCAGCGCAATGTTTCGATTGCCGCATCGTTGTTGCTTGCAGTGCTGGTTTCATTTCAATGGATGAATGTTGAGCCAACGCAGCAGCAGCTTGTTGCAAGTATTGCAAAAGAGATCGCGATCAATCATCGGAAACAGTTCGCAAGTGATTTTTCAGAGGCGAGCTATGCTGGATTGAGCCAGGTGATGTCCAAGCTTGATTTTAAATTGGTTGATTCTGAAAGATTAAAATCAAAGGGGTTTGAAATCTTGGGTGGGCGATACTGTTCGTTGAGTGGTCATATCGCGGCGCAAGTCAGATTGAGAAATAGTGTTGGCGAGATTTTTACGTTGTATCAAACAAGTTCACATGAAACCTTCGAAGCATTAACCGAGCATGTGGCGCGAGCTAAAGGGGTCGATATTGAGATGTGGAGTGAAGGCGGTGTCTTCTTAGGGATTGCTGGTTAATTGTCATTACGAGGAGTGAAGCGACGAAGTAATCTCTTAACTCAATGGTTCATATAGAGTCGGGATTGCCGCCCTAAAGGATTTGGACTTCCAGTCCGTCACGCTTTGCTCGCAATGACAGATAAGACAATTAACCAGAGACTCTTTAATTTTATAATGTTTTAACCAATGGCCTGCTCTTTAAAGGCCAACTGAATCTCTTCTATCTCCTGTTGGTGAGTAAACAGCGCTGCAACACAATCAGCATCGAGTTTTTCACCTGCCATTTCATGCAGTGCCTCAAAGGCCTTTTCATTACTCCACGCCTCTTTGTATGGGCGACGACTGGTGAGTGCATCAAAGATATCGGCGACGGCAACGATGCGCGCCTCTAGAGGGATCTCATCGCCCGCTTTACCCTCGGGGTAACCGGTGCCGTTGATCGCTTCGTGATGGCACAGTGCGATGTTACTGAGGATGTCTGTTTGATTGATGCTGCCTAGCGCGAAATTGCTCACTAGTTCATCAATCATCTCCTTACCTTTGTGGACGTGAGTTTTCATCACCGTCATTTCAGCTTCAGTAAGGCTGCCAGATTTCAGGAGGATGTTATCTGGAATCGCGATCTTGCCAATGTCATGTAGTGGTGAAAACATAAAAATATATTCGATGTAACTATCATCCAGATGATATTTTTCAGCCAGTACCTGTGCAATCAGTCGACTATAGCGTGACATACGATCCAGGTGACTACCGGTTTCCGGATCGCGTTGATGAGTGATATGCCCAGTGGTTTTAATCGCGGCCGTTAATGTCTGAATCGAACTCATCTCATTGATCACCATTAAGGCGATGATGTGGCCATGTAGGTCAAGCGCTTCAAGAGTTCTTTCATTAAATACCTCTTTTTCATATGAATTGAAAAAGAGGAAGCCGAAGAACTCACCATTATTAAACATCGGCATGGTGTAGCTGGCCGCATAACCCTGGCGACCCAGTCGTTTAATATGAAGCTTGTTGTCATCCTCAAAAGTGAGCATGTTGTTAATGACGCGAGGCTTGCCATGCTCAAGAATTTTCTTGAGTGAGGGTGCGTTCTCAATCACCGTTTGATAGTGATCAAGTGGATTGTCATCACCACTACTGTGCATGTAAGTGCTCAGGACTTTTGTGTCCTGTGAATAAAGTGCGATCGCAATGCGAGCAATAAACGGGTAGTTTTTCTGTACAGCCTGATGGGCCGAGATGAGTTTCTCTTTCAGCGGAGCGCTTTTGTTTAGAAAGTTAAGCGCGTCATGATGGGAATAATCGTGATTCATTGCCGTCTCTTGAAGTGCCCGGATTGGAGACTATAGCATGTGTTGTAATGTCGATACATCTGGGGCCTGGTGATAACAGTATGTGTCGAGTGAAAGACATGGCTGGCTCATAAAGCCGTAATCATGGCTGTACTTTTATAGGGTGTCGGTAAAAGTGGGTATAAGCGATTAAATGAAAAAGGGGTTAAGCAGCGCAATCGCTAACCCCTTTCTTTTTTACCTTTAAAGCATTGCCAGTAGCTCCTTGTTCGGTTCTGGGTTGGTTAGATGGTTGATGTAATTCGAGAGCGTCTTGATCGATACAATCAACACCACCTCCAGTACGTTCTGCTTGGTAAAACCGGCGGCGATAAATTCGTTGATCTCCTCATCGCTGACGAAGCCACGCTGTTTTACAACCTTACGAACATACGTCGCTAGCGCCCGGTCGCCTGGGTTTTCAATCGCTGTATCGTTATGGATGGCATCCAGCGTTTGTTGATTGGCCTTGCTCATCTTGCCGATTGCACGGTGGGCAATAATGCAGAAATCACAGCCGTTTTCTTTGCTGGCCGCAAGCAGGGCTACCTGTTGCTGAGAGGGTGTGAATGAGCCTTTTGAAATGAGCTCGTTCATTGCCAGGTAGGCCTCAATCGTGGTGGGTGCCTCGGCCATGTAGGCGAACAGGTTGGGTGTGAAGCCGTAGCCAGCCTGAACCCCTTCCAGCAGGGCCTTCGTTTTGCCTTCGGTATTTTCCTGAGTGTGAAAAGTAAATTCGCTCATGGTGGTAGTCCTGTCAGTTATTGAGTTGAGAATTGTAGTTTACGGGCTATAATCCGAACGATGAATGACTCAAAAGCTGTAAATTATGCTCCAGGGTACGGGTTTGATCCACTTTCTGAGGTGATGCAGCTACTCAAACTCAATGTGGCGATCTACCACAACGCCAAGGTGTGCGGCGGATGGCAGCTGGACGATGAGGCTGGGCGCGGCGCGAGTTTTCATATCGTGACGCTAGGCAGCTGTCTGCTCGACGCGCCGGGGCACTATAGTGGTGAGCTACACGAGGGCGATCTGGTGCTGTTTACGCGGGCGCTGCCACATATCCTACGACCGCTCGCAGCGCTGAGTGGCAAGCAGCAGCATCTGAGTTTTAATGATGGAGAGTCATTGAACGGCACTGGTCTGCTGTGTGGCGACGTGAGCTTTCAGCATAAAGGCAGTTCGCATCTACTGGATGCACTGCCACCACTGCTGCTGATTCGTTTCGAACAGGCGAAAGCATGGTTGCAACCGCTATTGCAGATGATTGTTGCGGAGAACCGTGCATTGGGTGCGGTGTCAAAAGTGATCTTTGATCGCCTCTCGGAATTGTTGGTCACGTATGCGGTACGCCATTACATGATGGAACAAACAGACAAGCGAGATCAAACCAACAAGGCAACGATGTTAGCGCTGTATGGTGATGAACGGTTGGCGCTAGCGGTGAGTGAAATTCATCGCCAGCCAGCAGAAGAGTGGCGTCTGGAGCAGCTCGCAAAAAAAGCGATGATGTCACGCACTGTATTTGCAGAGAAGTTTAAATCGCTAAGTGGTTGGACGGTCGGCCAGTACATCACCTGGTGGCGGATGCAGTTAGCATGGCAGCAATTACAAAATGGAGATGCCGTTGCAAACGTCGCGGATAATGTTGGTTACAAATCTGAAGCAGCATTTTCACGTGCGTTTAAAAAGATGTTTGAGGTGTCGCCGGGAAGGGTGAGGCGTGGCTCTGATTATGAATAGATTTTAGTATTCGATATTTTGTATGTTTTTGGTTGGCAAGGTAGACTGAAAAGTGTGTGAGATGGCGTGAGTAAAACATTCTGCTTCAGGTTAGAGTGACCAAAAATATTTCCTCTAAATACAGATGCAGATAGTGTGTTTAGTTTAACCGGTATTGTTAAGTATGATGCTTTGCGTGCTGGGAAGTGCTTAGTAAGTTAATTGAGAGAGGGTTTGCAGTGGAAGATATTTTATACGATGGAGTATTAGTTAAATGGCATGGTAAGGGGCGGTTTAAAGGGAGCTCTGGGATGCCAGGGTTTCAAACAGCCAGAAATCAATGTGCTGTTGAAAGAGGGCCTGTCCCTGAGGGGAGCTATTACATCCCACTTATAGAAGGTGCTTTAGCTGAAGATGATGGCACAGGAATATGTCAGTTGAAGCCTTCCTGGTAAATACAAAAAATCTCTCGTGGCGCAGCTGCAGGCAGGTGTGAAGAGTTTTGGGTGAACTGGGGAGAGAATAGAGTTAGATTTGAACCTAATGATGTTATTACAAAGCAGCGATGTAAGCCTATTATGAGAAGCGGGTTTTATCTTCATGATTCAGTTAAGGGGTATAGTCATGGTTGTATCGAGATTGAGAATTCCTTCTTTGTTCAATTAAGATCATATGTTAAACATAGTAAAAAGAAAAAACTGATTCTTAAAATTAAATACAAGCCAGGAGGAGCTACAAATGGCGGGACTAAATTATAAAATTTCGTCATTTTGTTTTTTGGCTGTTTTTTTTACTGCAAAGGTTTGCATCGCTGGTGAAGAAAATTTGGTCCATGTGAAAATTGATAATGCTTTGAGTTCTTGTATCGACATCTCGGAAAATGAAATGGTCGAAGATGCTAGTAAGCTAGTTCTCGATACCATATGGAATAATAAGTCTCAGATTGCTGGTTGTGGCTGTAAGTCAGCTGCAATTTCATATTCGGTTAAATTGAGTGATAGCAGCAAGCTGATTTCTTATGGGGTGATTTCTTCGTTTGATAAGGAAAATTTTCAATTTGTCATTAATCACGATTCATCCATAAAATATAAAAATGGATTTGAGCTATCTATAAATTGTTTATCGCAATAATAGAATTTGTTGTGAATAAAGACACAAGAGTAAAAATCCACGTTCTAATAACGCCGTTGAGGTAGTGCATCGCCAGTTTCGTAAGCTGACAAAAACCAAAGGCGGATTTGCCAATGAAAATGCCTTACTGAAGCTACTCTATGCCGGTATACTCAAGGCGTCCGAGCGCTGAACGCACCCGGTGCAAAACTGGAATCCCACGCTGTCGCAACTGACGATTCATTTTGAAGGGCGATTAGACGAGCATCTAGCGCTTTAATTCTAGGTGACACAGAGTTTTGAACACCCTCTAAAAAAACGGAGGTTATTCTCCGCTTTTAGGTTGGCTCGGGCTATTGACAGGGGCGGCCATATAGATGTTAGCTTAAAATTTACTCCCTCACAGGATCACTAATCAACGACACCCTATAGTCAATAATTTTATATTATTTCTTTTATGAAGATACTCTTTTTGCCCATTTTACTAATGAATAATATATTGAGTGGGCCTGTTTTCTACATCCTATTTTTACCAAAATGGCAGATGGTAAAACATATCTCCAATACATTAACAAGTATAAGAATTTCGAATTATTTTTTGCATTGATTCTATTTACGATAATTGGGGCAATAGCATAATACTCTTCAACTTGACGTCTACCAGCTTGTGTTTTCATCAGGTAATTATCACGAAATTTACGAAGTGTTATTAACTCCCAACAATCATCACTTAATCCAATGCAGCCACAAACTGCAGTTGTAAGAAAGCAACCAGGGTCGCAACTTTTATTGTCTGCCCTTAATTTCTCTGAGAAGTATTTGGACTTGGCCTCTGAATAAGCCCTTATGATGCCATTGATGTCATACTTTCGTGAACATAGAAGTCGCTCATCAGCTGAAAGTTCTATCACTAGAGGACTAATCCCTTCACCAAAAAATCGTTCTAATTCTCCATCGTCTAATGAAAATTCACCATAACCATATCCTTTGATCTTTGTATACAAGCCTCTTGTTCCCTTTCTTCTTAAAGTTAGGCGAACATCAGCCATTCCGGACACACCATCTAAAATAGGTGTTCTATATAAACCATCATTTTCGTAGTCACTTTTATATCGCGCGTCATATTTTGCTATTTTTGTCTCAAAAAATCTCGGCGTAGATATTACGATCCATGGCTTCTTAGATATTGTAGTTTTATATTTGAATGTTAAATTTAAAGAGTCACCTAATCCAATTTCCCTTCCTCTGTATTTACCAGATTCTGATTTTGAATATAGTTTTAAATCAGGAGCATGCTTTTCAACGTTGATTTTTTTATTATCGTTTATCTCCACTTCTTTTGCATTCCATGTGGCACGCCAACCATTACGTACAATCACCCCAGATTCACATTTTGGCAAGTCAGAAGAAAATGATAATTTACTATAACCCAGATACATTACTCCAAAGGAGAACAATGACAGAAAGCGCCTACGACTATAATTTGATTTCATCCTCACTCCTAAATATTTTAAGATAATGGTTTGCATGTGGGGCGCGCCTCTTTTTGGCGCGTCTCAGCGAGCGGAAGCAAGCAAACACAATGCGCTTGTTATGTGTCAAGTGATCATTAAATTCCATAAATATTTTATACCGTTGAATGCGCCTACTAAAAACCCAATAATGAGTAAAATAAACACGGAAATCATTATGCATCCAATTATTTTATCCATTGCAGATGCCGGACGCCCATGACTATCGAATGTCTTTTTAGTTTTACCTAGTTTGTAACCTAATTCATTCAGCTCCTGTTTTACAATACCAGGATAGTCGTCGTAAGAAGACGATTGAGCCCTTTTGGGGAAGGTATGGTAGATATGTTGAATGTTATCTCCACCATATCGCTCTAAAAATAGTCCAATTGGAACAGAATATTCATCCTTTCGTGAACCGGAAAGAAAAAGATATTTACCAGCTTCCAAAGAATCATTCATGGATAGCAATACGTAACCGTAAGATTCGAATAATTCTGGATTGTAACCAGTTCCGCTAAGCTTTCCTTGCACCATTTCCTTTGCTTTCCAGTGCTCACCAGAAGCTAATAAACCTCTAATTTTCTCTTCGTCTAACACTATTTAGTTCCATTAATACATAACGAGGCTGTAGAAAAAACCACCCAAACGGTACAAATCTCCACAGGCCATTTTAATTTGATTAACTTATCTTTACTCAGGGATATTATTTTATCAAGATTAATATTGGGATTTTTCGGCTACCTATTGAATGTGTTGCTTTGCACGGGGGCGCTCTTTTCCTGTTTAGTGGACTAGGTTACCGTAGTTTTTAAGCTTTTCGATATTGTGTACCAGGCAGTAGGGCTGCCATTGTCCCTGCACTTTTGCTTTCCCTCGCAGGCTAAAGCGGTTCAACCCTTTGTTGCTGCCGATGTTGGCAAACACCGGTTCGACAACGGACATGCGGTGGCTGTAGATTTGCTTGCCGTTGTCGCTATCGACTCGGGCTTTCATCCAGTCGATGTAGCGCTGGGTTTGCTGGTTTCTTTTTGTGGTGAATGAGGCCTGCCTGCCGTGACCATTGTGAGTGTCGGCTGATGCAGGGTTTTTCATACATAACAAGTGGAATTACAAAAAAGACCTTGGATATATTGTTTAGCCTTTCATTTACAACTCTAACTTCATTCTCGGCTTGAGGGTCTCTTTTAAGAAGCGCGGATTTTAGTGATAAGTGCGCCACATTGTAAAAAGTGGGCCAGTGGGTACACTCATTGGTCGACCAAAACACAATGCGAGAGAACTTATGAGAAAGCTCTTTACCCACTTGACCCAAGAAGAACGATACCAGATATATTCCGACAAGAAAGCAGGATTTAGTAACCAATCCATCGCCGATTCACTTGGCAGACATGTAAGCACAATTAAAAGAGAGCTGCATCGTAACTTAGGGAGGAATGGCTATAGACTTCAGCAAGCACACCGCTTTGCCCAAGAACGGCATCAGCTAAAGCCAAAAGCGATCAAAATGACTGAGGGTATGAAAGTGCATATCAGGGAGCGTTTAGAGCAGCAGTGGAGTCCTGAACAAATACAAGGGCGAATGAAAACTGAGCATCAGGAATCTGTTTGCCCTAAGACCATTTATAAATTCATCGCACAAGACAAGGCGGATGGTGGTGATCTGTACAAAAACCTTCGTCATAAGCGCTACCGTCAACGAACTGGCAAGCCCGATGTTAGAGGGCAAATACGTAACCGTATTAGCATTGATGACCGTCCTGACATCGTAGACCAAAAACTGCGCATTGGTGATTGGGAGGCAGATACTGTAATCGGCAAAGGTCATCAAGGCGTTCTAGTTACATTGTCAGAGCGATACAGCAAGTTAAATCTGATCGCCCATGTCGCCTCTAAGCATGCGGGCGTAGTGACGCAAGCGATGATTGATTTGCTTGAACCTTACCAGGCTGATTTGGAGACGATCACATTTGATAATGGAAAAGAGTTTGCCCACCATGAAAAGCTGAAGGATGCTTTTGGTGTTGAGACCTATTTTGCCCATCCTTATCACTCATGGGAAAGAGGTCTCAATGAAAACCACAATGGCCTTATCAGGCAATACTTGCCGAAAGGCCAGCCACTGGATAAAGTAACGCATGAGCAGGTGTTGGAAATACAAACCCGGCTCAATCAACGGCCACGTAAATTATTGGATTTCAGTACACCGGAAGAGGTCTACGCTGAAATGGCAATAGCTGCATGAACCGATGTGGCGCACTTATGACTAAAATCCGCGAAGCATTACTTTCCACCTGATATTATTTATTTTCAGCCATAGTAATTAAATAGAATTCATTTCCGATTCACTTAACACATAACGCTGTGTTCACCGGTTTGTCCGGTGCAACGCTTTGTTATGGCTTGAATGCACGTTCCAATCTATTAAATTGGATTGACTCTGATATTTCTTTAGAAAATTTTTCCGAACTGAGCCTTGCTAGCAATTCAAAGGCTGCTTGATAACTAACTGGCCCACCATTTGAAGTAATAACTTTGCTGTCTATCACTACGTTTTGATCATATTGAACCTTTATTTTGGGGTATGCTTTGGCAAGATCTTTTTCACCGCCTGCCCAAGTTGTTGCATTTTTTCCGTCAAGAATACCAGCCTCACCCAATAAAAAAGCTCCCGAACAATTGCTTGCCATCCATGAAGCGGACTTCCCTTGTTTTTTAATGAATTTAATCAAGTTATTATCACTCAGAAAGCCCTCCATATCATAGGCGCTTGGAACCAAAAGCACATCTAGCGTCAAATTATCGTAGATGGTTTTATCGGCTATTATCTTAAGCCCCTCTTCGGAAAGTACTGTCTTATTCTTTGTTGCTGAAACAACTACCACCTCGTAAGAAGAAAACCAAGATTTTTTTGAGGCTGCTCCAAATACTTCAATAGGCGCAGTAACATCACTCGTTAAGAAGCCATCGAAAACCAAAATTCCGATTTTTGATGAGGCGGCACTAGCAAAACTTGCTGACATAGAAAAAAAGATTAAACATATGATTTTTGTAACGGTCTTCATTTACTTCTCCACATTGATCGGTAATTGTGAGCCATAACGTTTCAGCTGAGTTGCGCGGGGGACATCAAAGAGCCAAAGTCCCCCGCGCCAACTCCAGCGCCTGGTTATGTGCATCTTGGTACTTTTCATGATTTTCCAAAGACATGGTCAATTCTTTAAAGCAAACGACGAAGGAGTGTGAGTTTTGATTTCCGAGTGATTTGGTCATTGTATTTCTAATTTTTGTCTATTGAATTTTCTGGTTTTGCTAAGAATGTTAATGGAATTGCTAAGGGGCCTAAAAAAACAACAATTAATCTCCGCACTAAATTTGACTTTACATTCCTTGCTTGTGCTATGTAGTGGCAAATAATTGCGCCAACTATCCAAATTACAACTAGCACATATGCAGCCATATTAGTTCTCCTTACGTAGTATCAGATTATTAACCAGCACATAACTTGGTTATTAGATAGACAGCCCTTCGGTATAATCACCATATATACGCCAACCGCTGTCTATATATTAATGATATAGGGTTATTATATAGACAAAACCGAATGAAATGCCATCAATCAAGCCATAGAATACTTACTTCGCTCATGACACAAAAGTGACATCCTGCGGTGCGCTTTCTGCGGTCGCCTGACAGATGGTGGAAGTTTCTTAGCTGGATGTGATTTCGGCGAGTAACTTGTTGAATGGCTCAAGCTCGTCATACAGTTCACACACTTCTAATATATAAGCCAAGGTGCGCGGAATGTCTTTAAGGTACCCTGGTTTACCATCCCGCATATCGAGGCGTGAAAAGATGCCGACTACCTTCAGGTGGCGTTGTGCCCCCATAAAATCAAACCACTTGATGAACTGCGTTTCACCTATCTCGTCGATGAGGCCGTTTTCCAGTAGGCGTTGATAGTAGCCACGTACCCACGTAAGCACCTGTTCACGCGGCCATGTGATATAACAATCTTTTAGTAACGAGACGAGGTCATAAGTGATCGGGCCGATCACGGCGTCCTGAAAATCGAGCACGCCGGGGTTGCCTTTATCAACCACCATTAAATTACGTGAGTGGTAATCGCGATGCACCAGTACCTGCGGTTGTGCGAGTGCGGATTGCGCGAGCAATTCAAAGGCATCATCCAGTATCGCATGTTGTTGTGCGTTTAGTGTGACGTTAAGATTTTTTTCCAGATACCATTCGCGCATCAGCTCCATTTCTTTTATCAATAGCGCGTGGTCGTAGGGTGGCAGGTGGGCGTGACTTTCAGTGTCGCGATGCATTAACAGTAGCGCATCAAAGGCGTCGCCATAAAGCTGTTCGGCGCTTTCGCTATTGAGTTGTTCGAGGTATTGCACTGAGCCGAGATCAGAGAGTAGTAAAAATCCCTGCTCCAGATTTTTCTGTAATACGCGCGGTACGTTGAGCCCTGTTTTCAAAAGTGCGTTGGCGATGTTGATGAACGGCACGCAATCTTCTTTGTCGGGTGGTGCATCCATCACGATCAGGCTTTCGCCATCGTGATCGATGCGGAAGTAACGACGAAAGCTGGCATCACCTGAGGCCGGTTTAATGTTATCGAAAGCTATTCCGAGATCGTGGCGTAACCACTGTTGTAGATCGATCAGGCGTTGATCATCCTGCACTGCTGCTCTCCTTTGTATCGCTTCCAAAGATGGTTCTGAATAGTTTAATGCTTCTGGCGCGAAGGTCATCGGCGACCATATAAAAACAGGGTACGCCGATTAAAATTAACACGGTCGCGAACAGTAAGCCAAAACCGAGGCTAACTGCCATCGGTGCAAGAAAGGCGGTCTGCCCGGTCGAGAAAAAGATCAGCGGTGAAATGCCAAGGAAGGTGGTAATACTGGTTAATAGAATCGGCCGTGCGCGAACCTTGCCGGACTCGACCATCGCTTCAATGCGATCCATCCCTTTGGCGCGCATCTTATTGGCGAAGTCGACCAGAATTAACGAGTCGTTAACGATGATGCCAGCCAATGCAAGAAAGCCGACCGCGGATAGAAACTGGAGATGAAAGCCCATTACAAAGTGACCGAAGATCACGCCGATGATGCCAAACGGAATGGCGAACATCACCACCAGCGGATCAAGCAGCGACTTGAACAGTGCTGCAAGGATAAAAAAGATGAGCGTCAGCGCGATGATAAAGGCGCTGGCCATATCGCGCATCGATTCATTGGCTTCACGCTTTTCACCCATGAAGACCAGTTCGAGACCGGGGTGGCGTTGCGTCAGGTCGCTGAATTTTTCCTGGATATAATCGGTCACCTCGGTGGGCGTGGTGACCATTGCATCGACCTCTGCGGTGACGGTGGCGAGGCGCTGCATGTCGCGCCGCTTGACCGAATCAAAGCTGCGCCCAAATTTAATCTCGGCGACATCTTTAAAGTAGACACTCTTGCCGTTGTCCAGCACGATGCGTTGTTGTCCCAGTGTCGATGCCTGTTCGCGAATCGACTTAGGGTAGATCACCCGCACCGGCATGCGTTTGTTGTTGTAAGTGACATGCGACACTTCGATGCCCTGATAGCCGCCGCGAATCGCCTCGGCGAGTCGTGCCTGGGTGAGTCCGAGTTGGCGGCCGCGATCGTTCAGCGTGTATTGGTATTCGAGTTTGCCGGGTTCGAGATCCTGGCGGATGTCATAGACGCCGGGTAGCGTTAGCAGTTCTAGTTTTACCTCTTCGCCAATCTCACGCAGCAGGTCAAACTCTTTGCCGACGATGCCAATCTCGATGTCGGCACCGGCGGGTCCACCGGCGGGTCGTAAGATTGAAAGCCGTTGAATACCGGCGATGGTCTGCATTCGGTCACGCAGGCGGTTGATGATCTCTGTGGTGCTGCGTTCGCGCGTTCCTTCCCAGTCGAAGCGCAGGCTGACCACGGGTGATATCCATCGATCGATAAAACCTTCAGGCAGCGGTTTTTTAAGATCGATCACCAACTGTATGTAGTTGCTATCGAACTTCACTGTATTAAAGTCGATAAAGGTGACACCGACATTGGTGAGCTGACTTTGCAGCT
>Ga0316204_10002476_pt1 | contig 41567 bp, 27 predicted proteins | sample 6monrhotite_MG_2_FD_205661 | JGI IMG/M metagenome (GOLD analysis project Ga0316204, IMG submission 205661) | Microbial mat bacterial communities from mineral coupon in-situ incubated in ocean water Damariscotta River, Maine, United States -... | ecosystem: Environmental > Aquatic > Marine >...
CATAAACTTCATCGGTAATGGACTCTTCGCCTAAGCGCTGCTGGTCTTCTTGCAACGACTCTGATTTTTGGCCAGGTCTAGCAGAGTCATCATTTGAGCTGGAACACGCGGATAAAGACAATCCTGCTGCCAACAACAATAACAGCAGCAGCAATAGGACTAATTGGTTACGCATTGAAATTTATGAATCCGATTTGACTAATTGGCGGAAACTTCGGCAAATCCTGCCCGGTCAGGCACATTGTTGTTATTGATTGTACCCTTGGCTTCATGGTGAATTATCGTCTATTTTCCTGGCTATCCTGCTGATGCAATGCAAATATGCGGTAATTCGAATTTAAGTCCTGGCTAACCATTCATGGCTCTATACCCAAATGCTTTGGGTATATAACGGCCCTTCTGGTTGTTTTTTCACCTCAACATGATGAGTGACTGTGATTACTACATTGACATCAGCTCGGTGCATACTGGCCTTTTACCCAGTATCAGCCACTTTAGCACTTACACCCTAACTGACTAAATTCGAGGGGTAAACTTACGGCTTGCAGGTATATTCTACAATCGTTCGCTTGAAATTACCTGCTCGTACGATAAACCTTCAAAGATAAACGTGGGCGGGATGTTTTCTTCATTGGCATCAAATATCATATCGAATGTACCTTCGGTTGGCACATTTGAGAAAACTAACTCTACCCAATCGGGCATTGACTCCACCATATTTTTTACATGAAGGGTTTGGTACCAGCTGTGATCAGAAGCTTGCAGTGTAATGGTGTCGTTTTGAGCTTCCGGTGAATGGAGATCAAGCTGATAATGAAAGAAAACCCCACCGGCACTATTATCTAACAGATACACCACCGGTATGTTGTGATCGCGATACTTCGCGATCATGTCCTGTTTTTTGCCACCGAACCCCACTATGCCGGGGGCCTTGGCTACGGGTTCGACCAGGGAGCCTGCACCACTAAAGCCTTTTGGATAGCTGGATAAATCGATGTGCTGCAATTTTTGGGTCATGGCGTCATCTGATGCGATTTTCGCCAATTTTTGCTTAATCCGTGGCAAAAAGCGGTTGTCGTCAGGGTCGATACCCCCGGCCTTGCCAATCTCTTCCCAACGCCACTGGGTGATGGAATGGGCTATTTGCAGGGTTTGTAGCTGCCCGTTGATTTTGTAGGGTAAAAGCAGCAATTGCGATACCCGACCGGTGCTATTGCGCTTGTCTTTGCCTGCCTCGTACCCGAACTCTACATCGCTAAATTCCCCTAAGTCATTGTGTACTTCGAGTTCACGCCACAAATAGCCATTAACAAACACATAAAGCCAACCGGTTGGCAGCATGGAGGCGTCGGTTTTGTCGGTCGGGGAAGCGCAAAGCAGTGGTTGTATGGGGACGATGACATGGTCCCACTCCGCTTTTTCGGTATCGTTAACGACTGGATTGATGGTTTTTGCCAGGAGAATTCGGTCGGTCCCCACCACATAGCGTAATTCTCTTGGTTTATCGGGTACATCGTCGATGCTGATCACCAGGCGGTGCGGGTCCTGGCTGGTACTGCGGTTAAATGCGCCGTCTCTGCTATCGTCACCATCGGATGTACGTGTGATCTCAAAATGACCATCCAAATCTTTCGTGCTTTGACCGGCCACTTCAATAACGATTTTGTATTTTGGTGCTGCTTTAGGAGGGGGCTCATCTTCCCACTGCGGGCGTTTAGCCGCAGGCCGGGGCCGGGGTATTATGCTGCTGCGGGCAACGGTGCGGTGGCGTGAGAGGTCGTCTTCCTCTTCTTCCACGGGGTAGATATATAACTCCCGCTTGCTAAGTTTTTCCGCCAGTTGGCGGATTATGGTGTCCCGGCTCGCCGGGCGTGCTGGCTCAATGCGGTAAAGTCGGGCATGCAGCTCGGTTAATTGCGCCATCGCATAGGGGGAGTGGCTGATTTTATTCAGAAATTGTTCGGCACTTTGGGTATCGTTAAAGGGTAGGCGTTTACCGGGTAACACATAGCCATAGGGAATGATGTCAAATTTACCAGCGGGGCTAATCAGGCGCAATTGCATAGTGGGTCTCGGTTTTTCTCAATTATGTTGGTTATTCAAAGGGGCCAAATATTTCCAAAACGAAAGCATCGGATAATATGAATATATTGACTAATCATATATAACAATGCAAACGTTATTTATGTGAAATATTCACACTTTTCTCGCGTTACATGCAATACGGCCAGGTAATATCTTATAAGCCAATATAGTTTTTTTGGTTGATATTACTTAGCCTGTATGATAGCCAAAAGTCGATCAAGCGGCCCATCATTTAGTAAGTTGAATGGGAGGGACCGTTCAACCTAATATCATCAGTTGGACGGCGTGTTGAGTGGGTTCTTTTCATTAAACGTTTATCGTGACTGGTTAGTCACGATAAAAAACGTACTCTACATGTCGTAGCGTGCGGTTGTCGTGGTGTATGGCAAGGCATGGAAGCGCTTATTGGAAAAAATAGCGGGTGCGAAATTGTGACTAAAGCCTAAACGCCACGGGTATATATTCGGGGCAATGCAACGCAGATTACGAAGGTACCCTGCCACTTGGATGGCGCCGTGGCAGAGTTAATTTAACTGTCGCTATTTGGTGTTTTGGGTTTGTTATAAAACGTTCCCGGGAAACCCACAACTTGGTTGGAGCCACCCTCAATCGAACTGATTTTTGCCGTGCCTTCTTTCTCTACCTCATCGATGCGTACAATGGAGTGCATCGGGATGTACGTTCTTTTTACGTCGTTAAATTCATCTTTTAATCGTTCTTCTGACGGATCTATAACGACGGCTGACTTTTCTCCAAAAATAAATCCTTCAATTTCTATAAAGCCAAACATACCGGACTGCGCGATTTCTTTGGCATACACTTCGTAAACTTTTCCCTGATTGAGAAAGATAACTTTAAATACGGTTTTTTGTGGTGTTTTATCTGACATTTATTGGACATCTCCTGATTCTGCCCGTGCGTTTACCATTACCTCTCACAAAGTAATTAAGGTGACATTAAGTCATGTAGTATACCGCGTAAATACCCGTCAGGCATTATATGCATTACAAATGACTTTTAATCCTAGATTCCGCAGTTGACCGCGACAGAAGCGCATTAACCGTTTGATGAGCATGCAGATGGTTACCCTTTATCTGCTCACCCATAGAATTATGGCACTACAACATGCCGAATTCTGCCGCGAAGGTTGCTACAGGAGATCAGAAAGCAGGTAATGCAAATTTCACCACCCGCGTTACCCGGTTAACTTGAACCGATAAAGCTGGCACTTTTACGCGGGCCTATTAACGTGGCAAAAAATAACCGCCCCTTTAAATCACTTTAATTTAAATTACGATGAAGAGTAATGCCTTTTAATTGAGCCAGTACCCGACCGGCGACCCGTTCGGCAAGCCCTTTATGTAAACTTTTTTGAGTTCAGGGGAGGTTTGCGATAATAACCGCCCGTTTTGGCGCGGGTAGTCCTTCAATGGTTTTTTCAGCGTCATCAGGATCAAGAAAGTCCTGCAACGATTCAAAGCGCATCCAGTCTGTTGAGCGCTGTTCATCAAACGTGGTCTTCGCCACATCAATCAGCCTGACATTTTTATAGCCACAACGTATTAACCATGACATTAGTGTCTGTGGAGTCGGAATAAACCAAACATTGCGCATTTTTGCGTAGCGGCCTTCGGGCACCAGTGTTTGGCCCATGCCGCCTTCAATCACAATGGTTTCAAGCACTAGCTCCCCTCCGCGCTTGATAAATTGCTTCAAATCCAGCAAATGATCGATGGGGGAACGGCGATGATATAATACGCCCATGGAAAACACGGTATCAAATAGCTTTATATCATCGGGCATTTCATCACTGCTCAAAGGCAATAAATGAACATTGGCTTGCTGGCAATATTTTTGCAGGGCATAAAATTGCATGATGTAGAGTATTGTAGGGTCAATACCCACGACCAGTTTCGCCCCTGCGCCCGCCATGCGCATGCAGTGGTACCCGCTGCCACAACCAATATCCAGCACTGTGCGGTTTTCCAGTGGACTTATGTGATTTCTTAGCCGTTCCCATTTAAAATCGGAGCGCCACTCGGTATCCACTTTAATCCCAAACATCTCAAACGGCCCTTTACGCCAAGGATGAAGCTGGCGTAATAACTGCTCGATAGTGACGATTGTTTGCTTATCGCTATCGTGCGCCATTCCCATCTTCACAGTGGGCGATCGCAGGTTAATGTTGGAGGGCGTAATTTCTGGCAGGGAATTTAGGATACCAATCCACTTATCTTTGTCACCATGGTTAACATTATTTAATGCATTATCAACGGCGTATTTTAGTTTTTCAGCGTACGGCGAAAACCCCTGCACTGACAATGCTGCATACAATCCGGCGTAGTCGATCATTTAATGGCAACGATGGAGGCAAAATTAAAACACTGGAACCAGGTGTAACATTGTGAGAAGCCAATGTTTTTAAGCCGATCCAAATGAGCCGCCAAGGAATCCAGTATCAGCACATTTTCCAATGCCGTTCTTTTCTGGTTTATTTCGAGATCAGAGTAGCCGTTTAAGCGTTTAAATGCGTGGTACATTTCAACCTGGTGCTGCTCTTCCTTTTGATCAGAAAACTTTATTTTTTCTGACAATATCAAAACTCCGCCGGGCAGCAAGCCGTCGACTATTTTCTTTAATAATCTGGCGCGATCATTAACCGGTATGAATTGCAGCACTAAATTAAGCACGACCACCGATGCATTCTGTATTACTACGTCGCGCACATCTGCGCAAACGATCTCTACCGGTATATCAGGGTGATGTGCCGCAATATTTTGCTGGCAGCGTTTCACCATTGAGTCCGAATTATCAATGGCGATAACGCGACAGTCGTCTGCTTTTATATGATGCAACATCGCCAGAGTGCCAGCGCCCAAAGAGCAACCGAGGTCATAACAAGTGCTTCCGTGTTTGGCGTATCGTCCGGCTAACAGGCCAATCATTGATATTATCGCGGCATAACCCGGCACAGAGCGCTGTATCATATCAGCAAATACCGTTGCCACCTGCTCGTCAAAGGCAAAATCGGCCACATTGCTGCGCGGCTCGCTGTACAGCAGGTCTTTTAACTGTTGAGTGGAAGTGGGGTTTTTTTCTGTTTTATTGTCATTCATAATCAGGATAGCGCTGGGTGCAGAAATGGACGAAAAGTCCGTTGGACTAAGCCCCCTAATTTCGCACAGGCAGTTGCAGGTTATATTACACAGTGGCGCACGTTTGTGAGGATGCAGGCGGTTAATGCACTATAGCAACTTACGCTGACGAATAGTACGCTCGGTTTTTATTAACCATTTTTTAATGCGATTGGAATCCCCATATTTACTGAGTTTCCCCCAGGAATTCAGCAACACCAGAATCAGTGGGCGCTCCCCTATTTTGGTTTTCATTACCAGGCAATTGCCTGCGTCAGATGTAAAACCGGTTTTACTTAAGCTGATTTCCCAATTGTCTTTTCTGACTAACCGGTTGGTGTTCCTGAACTTAAAGACCCTGCCGGTTTTTGCATCCGCGACGGAATCTTCCTGGGTTGTGGTGAGCTCCCGAATCAAGGGATAGTTACTTGCCTCACTAACCAGTTGCACCAATTCTGTGGCGGTGGATATATTTTCGTTACGTAATCCAGCTGCATCGGCAAATGTTGTGTTGCTGAAACCAAGGGATACCGCCTTTTGGTTCATTGCATTAATAAATGCCTGGGTGCCCCCCGGATACGTTCGGGCAAGCGCCACTGCCGCTCGGTTAGCCGAGGCTGCCAGCGACAACAACAGCAAATCACCTCGGGTTAATGTGGTACCAAAGGGTAACCGGGACTTGGAATAACGCAATCGGTCTTTGTCAGCCTTCACGATGGTGACGAGTTCATCCATTGGCAACTGCGCATCAATCAATACCATTGCAGTCATTAATTTAGTGAGCGATGCAATGGGTACTTTTTTATTGGCGCTTCGATTGAGGATAACGACGTTGTCCCGCTCATCGTACACCATTGCAATGTGGGAACGCAGAAACAACTTGCCTGGCTTGCCGTGTTTTCGTAGTGCCGCTGCCGAAATATAATCCGCGGGTAATGCCGACAATTCGCCGGGAACCCCTGCTAGCGTCTTGGCCAGGGCAATATCAACCTGGTTATTGGATTGCTCAGGGTGTGGTTGTTTTTTCTCAACACGATCCCCGTCAGCGGCATTTACCGGATGCATAAACCCAGTAATTGCAGCATAAGCCACTAATAATAATACTATTTTTCTCATTTAAATAATAAGCTGCTTTTTATGAAATTTGAGCTGGCATAACTGAACAAAGGATGTAAAGCTGAAATGGTAATGGCAGACAGGCTTAAACATACTGGTTAAAGTATATCAACTTCTATGATTTTATCGCAATATAAACCTGCTGCAGACCAATCTGGGCTACAGGGTTCATTATTAATCGATTCTATAATGATCGCGATTAATAAACGCTACGCGTGGTCGAGTGCTGAGATGCCCCTTCTGTCATGGCATCACAGTATTTAGCGCTTGAGTAATACCTTGAGCAATACCTTGAATAAATACCAAGGCACCGGATCAGGGCACGTAACTCACTGCCCATTCCCTCGACCAATTCGCTCCGCCAATTAGAACAGCGCCATTAGCAGGGAACGTTACCGCAATACTTCATTGAACTCATTGACTCGCAACACATTGATGATGCATTCGCGTGCACCATGATGCATGCATTGAATTTCTTCAATATCGAAATATTCATCGTAACGTTCGCCCAATCCGCGTACCACTCCCTTCACCACATCGCACATTTTGCGGTGCGATTGGTAGCGCAAAACCAACAAGTCCTGGGTTTCCCGGTGTGTTAAAATCAGCGGTGGCTTTCGAAGTGGATTATGGCGATGAATGGCGTGGTGGATACAGCCGCCGGCATTTTCAATTACCTCAAACGTCTTCCACTGATTTTGGTCTTCTTTGGTGTACATGTGGTAAAAATTCATTAACTTATTACCAACGTATGCACCAAAATCCTCCAACACAGCTGGCAGCGGAATTGCAAGCGCGGTTGATGCGGATTGGGCCAGCGCCACAATTTCTTCATCGGCGTACTCTGTTACTGGAAAAAATATTTTGTAACCATACCCGTTATCCTTAAGCAAGGCCTTCCAGGTATCTTCCCCGCCATGACGCTCGATTACATAGTCTCGTAAAAAATCAAAAATAACACCATACATAATATTGTCCCTGTTTTAAGTCGATAGATATGACATGGGTTAACTATACCAAGCCACCGGTTCCTTAATTGTTATTTTTGATGTACAACAAAGCCTCACTACGAAATCACCAACGTACCCCATTAAAACCTTTCCATGGGAACATCACTTGACACTGTGGTCAGCAGCAATCATTCTCCTGAACTGGCATATTATGATGACCATCAATTCTGCCGTTAGTTTCTAAGCAATATGCATTAACGTCAAATTTTTAGAAATTGGAAACGGATATCAAAACAACCTATCACTGTAGCGTTAGTTTCAAGCTTGATCTACTATTTGTTAATGCCCAGCTAACGCAAAACTATTGGATGTGCTGTAACTACATTGTTCGGGCGGTGCTTTTGGTGAGTACTGGATCAACGTAACCGTAAAAAGTAACGGCGATTTTAAATATTCGGGTTTAAGTGTGTTCACAATATGAAGCACACGCTTTCCATCTATGCGTTAACGTCGACAAAAAATACAGCTATAACTTCAATAATAATTGCAACAACGAATACAATTTCTCAGTTGCAATCAATACATGATGCGACATCCAGCTTACTTTAACTAACTCACTTTAACTAAATGACATTAACTAAATGACATTAACCGCATAGCGTTAACTGCATTGCAGTCACTGGCCTTCCTCAACGGTAGTTCGCTACAGCAAGAAATAACGTAAACAAGTGCTTATCAAATTTGATCTGATAGCTTATTAAGCACATCGCACTGGACTTCAGTTTGTGACACGTTACGAATTGGTTACAGGTTGATAGCCTCGGTTGACTTGCCAGTGACGAGCTTACGCAGGTTCTCTGTAAGTATGACTATGATTGCGTAGGTGTAAAGAGAAATTACCTGTCTAATTATCAAACACCCCTGATAACCCGGTTATTTATGCAACAAACCATCGATGGGATTAAGATGTAAACGGCATTATTATACGTTGGCATCGCGCCAATATTTCTGCAGGGAAATTTGCTCGATTATATAACAGCATCAACTGTGACGAATTATAACCCGCTTATTTTTATGGCAAAAATTACCTGGACGTCAAACCATCTGACCAGGCCATGGGATACAGCACAAAAACGGTACTCTATTATCTATGGATATCGTGGCTAACGTATGTCATGTAACTGACTTAAGGCCAATGCAAATATTTTCAAAATCAATCTAAAGATAATTCTAATGATAATTCACATTGTTAAGAATACCGGTAAACGATGAACCCGTTGCACCCCCATACCCTTGTTCGCATACCCCTACTGTTGACGGCTTTATTTGTGATTCCATACCCAAACGCTTTGGACATAGACGGCTTAATATTTCCAGCGTAGTTCACATTCGCTAAGCGGGCTTAACAAGAAATTATTGCAGGTGCCACACTGTCACTGTCAACCGATGTACTGGAACTTGTGTGGTGACCACCGGACTCCCATCAAAAACATCCGTCGCTTTAGATTTTATTGTTTGGTGCCCGCTGCTACTTACTCTTTTTGCTACCTTCAATAATTCATCATTTAAAATTACCCAGGGTGCCCATTATGTTAATTATCCTGTGGGCGTATTATTCACCCCCAAACGTTAATTTTTGAAGGGTAACGATATGGGTCAAACGCAGGCAGCAGGGCTATTGCATAGAATTAAGTTAATTTCCATTGGCATATACTGTAAAATGGGGTTTTATTGAATCCAGGTGTTGCTGAGGCGATGGCTAGATTGCTGTTGGCTTGGTTTTCATGATGGTATTCATGACCTATTCGCGGCATTCCTGGTAATAATACTTGAACTAAAGCTCGGACTTTAGTCTGCATTATGTTTGACACGATGCTTATGAAAAGAAAAACGGAAACCCGGTATATGCGATTTTATTACCTCATTGTATTAATCGTGGCGTTACATTTAATCGGTTGCAACAACGATACCGGTAGCGTTACTGATACAAAAAATAACAACAATCCATCACTCGCTATTGACGCCGGTAAGACGCCGAGCTCCGCAAGTACGGCTGCGAATGCAGGCACTGACAGCGCATTAGCAGTCAGTGCGGCAGGCGAACACGTTGCTGAAAAATGCATACAGTGCCATACCATTGGGTCTGCTTCTGCACCTGACACAGCGATTCCTTATATAACAGGGCAATACGCTAACTATCTCACAACATCTATTCAGGCCTACATTCACGGTGCCCGTGTTAGCGATGAAAAGAAAACGCTGTTTGCATCGCTCACTGACACACAAACTGCCGAGGTTGTGGCGTATTATTCGAATCTGCCTCGGCAATGGCGATCCAATGCTGCACCCTCCTCCTTAAATACCAAGAAAAAACTCAGAATACCGATTAATTCCACCATTGAATTGGCATCGTCTTGTTTTGCCTGCCACGGACCAAACGGCAATAGTCAGACGGATAGTGTGCCCAGTATTGCAGGTTTAAGTGCCGATTATCTGCAAAGTGCATTGAGTGAGTACATTAGTGGCCGCCGGGATAACGAATTTATGAAAGTGTTTAAACATTCCTTGGACCATGAAAAAATCACCCAGCTCAGTGAATACTTTTCCACGCAAAAGCGCCGCAAAACCACCTTATCTCACAACGGTAATGTCAACACGGGTGAAAAACTCGCCAGCAAACTGTGCGCGGGCTGTCATGGCATCAAGGGCAATAGCGCCGTGTCGTCAATACCCAGTCTATCCGGCCAAAATGCGGCGTATCTCATCAAAGCCATTGGAACTTATAGTGACGGCACACGAAAAAATGCCATGATGAAACAAGCCTTAAATAATGTATCAACAAAAAACATTCGTCATATTGCCGGTTATTACGCCACACAAACGCCAGACCCCGCCGTAATTAACGCGAATGACACCACGGTGTTTGATCCGGTAAACGATGGAAAAGCACTGGCAGCCGCCTGCACTGGTTGCCATGGTGAAAATGGCAATAGCAAACACCCAGGCATCCCAAGCCTTAGTGGTCTGGATACTGACTACCTGAGCAGCGCTATAAACGCTTATAAAAAAGGCGACCGGGATCACGCATTGATGCAGTTTTTTGTTACCCCGTTAACGCCGGATGACATTAGTAAAGTCGCCTTATTTTATGCCTTGCAAGAACCAAAGGCTGCTGCCAGCACGGATAGCGGTAACATCACCGCCATTTCCGGCATTCTATCCACCTGCGCAGCCTGCCATGGTGACAAGGGCAACAGCCAGTCCCCCCCCACACCAAGCCTGGCGGGGCAGGATGGTGATTATCTTATACAGGCAATCGTGAATTACCAGTCCGGGCAACGAAAACATGAGGATATGCGCAACGCGACGGCAGATTTAACACCAGCCGACATTAATAGTTTGGCCCAATATTATGCCGCACAATCCGCCGTTAAACCAAAAACCCGCATTCCTGAAACGCCCGAGGTTATCGCACAACGTTGCAATCGCTGTCATGGCGCGCAAGGTTTGGGTGATGAGACAAACCTGACTGTTAGGGTTGCTACCCGCGTTACCCCCAATTCCGGTGCTGACGTTGCGGCAATAATCACCGCCCCCATCCTAGCCGGACAATCAGAACAATACCTGTTCCAGAGCCTGCAGGATTACCAATCCGGTGTGCGCAAAAATAGCGCCATGCGTGCCATGGCTGATGTACTAAGTGTGCTGGAAATGAAAGCCATTGCCCGTTATTATTCAACGATACATATTAAATCAACACAACAAACACCGTAAATTTTGCGCCGCGCCAACCATCAATATTAATAGCCACGCTGACATCAATGCCAACGATTATACTTAGTACCCTGAATGCCCGCTATATTCACGCCTCGTTGGGGTTACGTTACTTGTATGCCAATATGGGGGCGCTGCAGTCCAGCACACACCTATTGGAGTTTACGATTGACAACCGCCCCATTGATATTGCGGAAACATTATTGCTTGGCACCGCCTCGCCACCGCAATCTGAAGCGCAAACGTCAACCATAACCGCATCAGCACATCATCAATTAACCACAGAGCACCGAAATCCGAACATTGTCGGCTTCGGCGTTTATATCTGGAACGTTAAAGAAACCACTGACGTTATTGCGCTGATCAAGTCAATTAGCCCGGAAACCATCGTCGTCATTGGCGGACCTGAAGTGAGTTACGAAACCAGCGAACAATCCATTGCCGCATTGGCAGATTACGTTATTACCGGCGCCGCCGATTTAAGTTTTCCGCTGCTCTGCGAGCAAATCATTAAGGGTAAAGCACCGCTCACTAAAGTGGTGCCATCCCCCCCTGAAGACCTGGCCGCCATCGCGCTTCCCTATCGTTATTATAACGACCAGGATATTGCTCACCGTGTCTTATACGTGGAAGCATCCAGGGGATGCCCCTTTAAATGTGAATTCTGCCTGTCGGCACTGGATAAGACGGCGTTGCCGTATAATCTTGATTTATTCCTTGAAGAAATGCAGGTGCTTTATGACCGGGGAGCACGCCATTTCAAATTTGTTGACCGTACCTTTAACTTAAAAATAGATACCAGTATTAAAATACTCACGTTTTTTCTTGACCGGCTGGACGATAAACTGTTTCTTCACTTTGAATTAATTCCCGACCATTTGCCCGACCGGCTCAAAGCCATTATCCAGCAATTCCCCCAAGGTTCATTACAATTTGAAATTGGCATACAAAGCTTTAATCCCGACGTACAAAAATACATTAGCCGCAAGCAGGACACGGCCAAAACCCTGAAAAATATCCATTGGTTGCGTAACGAAACCAACGCTCACCTGCATACTGACCTGATTATCGGCCTGCCCGGTGAGGATATGGAAAGTTTTGCCCATGGATTTGACACCCTTGCCGGGTTAAAACCTCACGAAATTCAGGTTGGTATATTAAAACGGTTACGCGGCACCCCAATTATCCGGCACACTAACAGCTTTAAATTAATCTTTAATCCATCTCCCCCTTATAACATCCTGTGCTCCGGCAGTATCGACTTTAACACCATGCAACAACTAACCCGTTTTGCGCGTTATTGGGATATGATCGCAAACTCCGGCCGCTTCAGTAATAGCTTGCCGCTGTTGCTTGGTGAACGACCATTTCATCATTTTTTCCGCTTGAGTAATTGGTTGTATCAACACACCAAACAAACTCACCAGCTCGCACTGCCCCGTTTATTTGAGTTATTGTATGTCGGCTTCACGCAATGCCTGCATATCTCCGCAGACTCGGCCGCTGACGTTTTATGGCGGGACCATCAAAACACCAAGTTAAAAAGCCGTCCAAGTTTTATTACCGTAAAATCGTCCCGCATCAAACAGGCTCAGCCCCCTGGCCAGTCTAAAGCCGGTAAACGCCAGTCCCGGTATCTGCAATTACCGCCTTCCACATAACATATGACCAGCCAGGCATGCGGCTAACACTTGACGCACTGTACCCAACGCAGGTAGTTTGAACCTAAAAAGCCACGTATCGAAATTATTGCCTGACTAAAAAATTGCCTGACTAAAAAAACACCATGGACAATCCAAACTTTAAAAACGCGTTAAAGAATGAAGGTCGAAACCTTACCTCACTGGCAGCAGACGGGCAATTGGAGCAGCCCTACGCGCGCAGCAAAGAAATTGCACACATCCTGTCGCTGTTAGGCAGGCGACGTTCGACGCTGTTGGTCGGCCCGGAGGGGGTTGGTAAAACAGCGGTCATACATGGCCTGGCGTTTAACCTGAAATTAAAACTGGGCCAACGTCTGCGTGAAATAGCCACGCCTAATTTTTTTACGGGAACCCGGTATCTCGGTGAATGGGAAACCAAGACCCGAGAAATTGTGAATGCGGCAATTAAAAACGACTCGATTTTATACCTGACCGATGTCTGGAATCTGCCGACCGCCGGGGTATCGTCAAATAACACCAGCAGTTTATTCGATGCCTTACGGCCTAAACTTCAAAGTGGAGCGCTACTGTTACTTGCCGAGGTCACTCCCGAGCAATTGTTGTTGATCCAGAAAGTGCCCGGATTTGTTGCCTTGTTTGAGCAAATTATCATTAAACCATTGGACACCGGTGCGATAAAGGCCATTCTAACGGCCACGGCAAAACAACTTCAACTTCAATGGACGGAGACATCCAGTCAACGGGTTCTCACCTTGTGCCAGCAGTTTTTAGCCAGTTCACCGGGACCGGGACCAGCGTTGGCACTGCTGCATCAAATCGTGGACTATCACCAACAGAAGTCAAATATTGGTGAATCTGAAGCAATCACCCCCGCCTTCATTGAAAAGGTTTTCTCGATCTATTCTGGATTGCCTTTGTTTATTGTGTCGCGTGACATGGTAAAGTCTGTGCGCGATATTCGCGACTGGTTTAAACAAAAAGTGATTGGACAACCAGAAGCCATTGATGCCGTGATTGAGGCCATCACCTTATTTAAGGCGGGACTGCACGATCCTAACCGGCCCATTGGTGCTTTTTTGTTTGTGGGCCCTACCGGCGTTGGTAAAACTGAACTTGCCAAGGCCATCGCCCATTTCCTGTTTGGCAGTGAGCGCCGTTTATTACGGTTTGACTTGTCCGAATTTAAGGATTATCACGCATTTGAACTGTTAACAGGCGATCCCCGCGCCCCACACAAACCGGCAAGATTGGCAGACCCGGTTCGTGCACACCCGTTTCAGGTGGTCCTGTTTGATGAACTTGAAAAAGCGCATGCAAACATTTGGGATTTATTATTACAAATACTGGATGAAGGACGGTTAACCCCGCCCAGTGGTAAAACCATTAACTTTCGAAACACGATTATCATTGCAACATCCAATGTTGGCGCACGTGAAGCAGGCAACCGCTCCATTGGGTTTTCCTCTCATAATGACAAACATGCAGCCTCTGAAAAAATGCGCAACGCATTGGAAAGCAGATTTCGACCGGAGCTGCTTAATCGGTTCCAGCATATTGTGTTGTTCCATGGGCTATCTCAATCTCAGGTTTCACTCATTGCAAATCAGGAAATTAAACAAATATTAACCCGGGAAGGCATTGCAACTCGCCGATTGTCCATTGAAGTTTCTGAAGAGTTAATATCGCAGGTGGTCAAGCTGGGGTATGACGTCAAATATGGTGCGCGGGCACTGAAGCGTGAAATTCAGCATAATGTGGTATTACCCATTGCTGAGTTCCTGATGGAACATCAAATTACCCCCGGCTCCGTATTGAAGCTGGGGTACCGTAATAACCACCCTAGTGTAAAAGTTATCCCCACTGCGGCAAGTAAAGCCACTGAAAAAGAACGCCTCCCCATCAAGGCATCGGACGGTAGCAGTTATTCTCGACAGGACATTGAGGCAACCATCGCGAATCAACAGGCAATGATTCACCGTTTAAGCCTCGATTTAGATGAGGCATCGCTGCGGCAAAACATCAAGGCGCTGGAACAACAACGCTTGGCCGATGATTTTTGGATCAAAAGAGAACAGGCAGCACTCATCGTGTCCTCGCTTGATTATCTAAACACGACATTAACCCGATTGGTTGATCTGCGGGAGTCTCTAAGCACTATTGAACAGTGTTTAGTCGCATCTGTGTCGCGAAATGAACTTGGTTTTGTCACCGAATCCCTGTTAAAACTGGAGTCCAGGTTGGCCATTACCCGGCGTGAATTGCTATTGATGGGGTCGGATGGAAAATGGGATGCACTTATTTGTCTCACCCCCATTGGCTTTCCCGGTGTCGCGAGGGATATGATTTACCATTTGTATGCTGGCTGGGCGGCGTGGCGGCATCTGGAACTCTCTATATTAAGCAATCCGCTAACGGACGATGAGCCAATATTGCTTGCCATCAAGGGACCGTATGCTTACGGTTGTCTAAAACTCGAGTCAGGTTTACACAGAGTGCGTGATGTTGAGCAAAACAGTGTCGTCCGAATTCAGGTGGCGCCATGGACTAGCGCGAGTGCAGAGGCAACCTTGGCTGAACAGCGTGCGTTAAAAGCCCAGGGGCAACTTGGTGGCAAAATCAGGTCCCGGATGGTTGTTAATTGTGGGCTCTCCAGCAATATGAACAACGACGCGAGCAACGATGTCAATGACAACGCAAATACGGGCCCCTCACGGCAATTCGTTCTGCAAAATCAATTGACGCTGGCAGCCAATCGCGATCTGGCAGACAGCCTTGCCGCCTCCTGGATTAATGCGCCAAAAATGGTGGATGAAGTGATCAGACGTTATGACCTGGAGCCATTTACGGTTCGTGATTACCTAACCGACCTGAATACCGGAAGAAAAGAACTACTGAAACCACCGCGCTTCCATAAGCTATTATGTCACCGCATTGATGTTAGTGCTCATGATATGTTTGACAAGCAGCGCGGAACCAGTGACTAGTATTTAGTAACCAATATGCACCACGGTATTTCGCCCCTGGCGTTTCGCATCGTACATGGCGGCATCGGCTTTTTGCAATAACGTTTCAATATTATGCTTGCTGATGTCTGAATCAAGATTATTGGCCGGGTGCAGCAGGCCAATACTCACCGTGGCGGTAATGTCATTATCCTGCCAGCTAAATTGATAATTTTCCAGATAGGTACGTATTTCTCGCGCACGATTGATTCCAACCTCGGTGTCGCAGTTCATTTGTATAACAAACTCGTCCCCTCCATACCTGGCCACAATATCACTGGTGCGCATATTCAGTTTAAGTATCGGTGCAATTTGAATCAACACCGCATCGCCCGCTGCATGTCCGTACCTGTCATTGATCTCTTTAAAGTTATCAATATCAATTAACATAATGCAGATTGGATCACGCCGTTTGCTTTGCTCACTAAGTAACCGAGATAAGGATTTCTCAAAATATCGGCGGTTGGCCAGCTCGGTTAAATAATCCCGCTTGGCCAGATCCTCAAGACGGGAATTAGCCTCTCTCAATTGTTTGGTTGCAGCATAAATGCTTTTCTTCAACGAGGCGTTAAGCACGTTAACTTCCTCACGGGACTGCTGTAACCCTGAAATCACTTTTCGTAAGCCTTTGTCGAGCTGAGTGACTTCCTTTGGAGCATAGCTGGAAATAACCGGTAGTTCTCCATTAAAATTATTTTGTTCCAGGTAGTCGGCGGCTTTTGCCAGCCGGTTTATCGGCTGTGTAATCCATCGCGCCAGGGGTATTGCCAGCAGTATCGCCAGCACCAGACCAATGACTCCCCAGGCATATTGTGAAGCCAGCATGGCATTCACTTGCTGTTCAATCTCTGACTTGGGTTGCGGAACCATAACCCCCCAGCCGATTTCCGGCACGGCAGTATACCCGGCCACCATTTGCTGCTTGACAAAGGGAGAATAAAACTCGGTCACGCCGGTTTTGCCTGCCATCATTGACTGAACAACGGATAAATGCGACAAGTCCCGTATTTGCTGCATCCAGCCCGGATTAGGGTGTGCAATCACATGGCCTGCTTTATCGACAATGGCTGAGTGCCCTTTTTCACCAAAATGGATGTTGCGACGAATTTTTTCAATGAGATCAATTCTCAGCTCAGCCAATAATACGGCTATTACCTGACCGTCGCGGGACTTGACTGGTTGCGACAAAATAATAGTGGGATCACCACTGACAGGGCTGCGTTTTATGCCTGACAATGCCCACTTGCCGGTATCCCGACTGGTTAAGTAGCATTCTTCATTGGCGAAAACCGTCTTGTCAAAATGAACATTTTGTGAGCCGCGTTGCGACAAAACAGATATTGATCCGTCAGTTGCTATTAACGAAAGCGAGCGAACGCCCTTCATGTGCTTTAAGGCATTATCCAACTCACGTTGTGCAGCACCATTATGTATATTGCCAGAATTCGCATTGCTAAGGCTTATATTGCTAGGATTTATATTACTAACAAGATCATCGACGCTGCCAAATTTGTCCGCCATTAACCCCATAAAATCCCGATGATCATTGATGTATATGGAAATGGGTGAAGTCAGGTTTTGCGCCAGCAGACGGTGTTTTTCGTTAATTTCCCGCCACGCGTTTTCCCAAGCCTGTTGATAGAGTTTGTAGGCGAGGAACCCAACCGGCACCAATGCTATGATTAGGAAACCAATAAGCAGCAATCGCTGCACCGGCTGCGTATGCACTGCCGCTTTAAGGTTGGGACAATTAGGCAATGCCATTATTCTTATGTAACTACTATTCCACTTATATGCCACTTATTGCACTCACACTAAAACTGAAGCCGACGTTAAATTGCTCAAAGGTAAATTCAACCGGGTAAAGGATCATTGCTCTTGTCAATGACAGGTGCTGGCATTAATGAGCAGCACCTGCAATGCGTTATTATTTCGCCACTACTCGCCATTCTACCGGCAATATGGCGTTACCCCCTCCCCACTTAATATAACCCATATTAGCTATAGATATCATAGCGTTACTGAGCATTATTCTGGAACAATATTAAAACATTAATGCGTTGCCAGGGAGGGGATCATTTTGATAGATGTTAACGCGGAGAATGAAATATTGCTGGAATAGCACAATACACTTTCCCTGATATTGCCGCCTGATACGACAGCTAACCTACAACTTTGTATTCCCTGACAACTCTACTAATATAAAGTGTTTGCCCATCGAAATTAAATATAGGCTATTAATAACGATTATTAAAGTAGTGGCCACTTATTTTGTTGTTATATACCCAAAGCGTTTGAGATTTAGGTATTTAGTGCGCGTCATATTTTTGTTCTGGCACCAACAGTAGGTTCTTTAAGAAAGCCGAAATGACGAGTAATAGCCGGACTATTGCGAGGAATTTCAAAGCTTCCGCATCCTGCTCACGCCCCTTGTCTACATCCCTGTAGACAACGCCGCCAGGGCAAAAATAGGACAGCAATAAAGCTTAAATCCCAAATGCTTTGGGTATATATGCAAACAATTAACATCAGCAAATGATTTGTCGTCCTGGCAGCGATGGTATCCACAAAAGTATCCACAAAATCTAACCGCTAATTTAGAATCAGTTTAACTTTACGGTATCATTTATGGCAGGCAGAGCAAGCTGTGATAGTGCAGGTTATGATGCCTTTGTATTTTTAATATTAGCAATAATCTGCCGAATACTTTTTTCCTGGCGTCGGATACTGCGCAGAAGTTGAAATTGTGTTTGTGCCCGGTGTAGGTTCTGCGCTTCATAGGTTACTTTGAAATAAACATTGCCTTGAAGGTAGTCAGTAAAAAAACGTAACCCCAGCTCATAGGGCAATAACCAGACCGCATCAAACAAGCAGGCATAATCATCGGGCTTTAGGAATTCGCGGGCAACGCTGAAATAGCCCTTTAAAATTGCGCGACAACTATCCAAATCAAATTCAACAGGTGCTTGGTTGAAAGCCGCCAACTCTCCCGCGACATTGCAACATGAGCGCAAACAATCACCAAGATCATAATGGATTAAACCCGGTTTTACGGTATCAAGGTCGATGATGCTAACCGCCTGACCACTCTCACGATGAAACAAAATATTATTTAACTTAGGATCACCGTGAATGACATTCATTGTTAAGCGTTGTTTGGCGCGCTCCAAAACATCCGCAAATGGCCGTCCTGATTCAATGCTCTCGACACAAAACGCGACATCGTCCGATTTATATTGTGCCACCGGTGCTTTATCAATGTTGTCATACGCCTGCAGATATTGAGGCGTGATGTGAAATCCGGGTAACGTGTCATTCAGGAGGTTTATATTTAGGTTGCTCAACAAGCGGTGAAACATACCCAGGGCATAGCCCGCTTCCTCCGCTTGTTGCAGGCTTTGAAGCGTGTCAAACGCGTTTATATTCTCAACAAAACGGGTTGCCCGCCAATAATAGCCATTGGTATCGACGTGATAATCCACTCCGGTGTCGGTACGATAAAGTGCGGGAATAGAAAATTGGCGGGGAGCGTCAACCGGTGTCGCGGCTAATTGTGCTCGAATATGATCATATACACAGCGATAGTTGGCCATAATTTGCTCAGGCTGCGGAAACACCTGGCGATTAATTTTCTGTAAGATTACCTTTGTTGACGGTGTTCCATCAGTATGCGCCAATGTTACCAGGTAAGTATCATTGATTATTCCCGCACCAAACGACTGTGCCGCCTGGATCTTTCCCGGTAGCACAAACCTTTCCGCCAGTTCAAGGAGTTGGGGCATGGGTCAATCCTTTCAATGTTCAGTAATAACCATTAATAATGACGATACTTTATCTATTGAATACAATCACTAAGTACCAAGCAAAGGAATTCAGCACAACGAATCACCCTGCTACATTTTATTTTTATCGTCAATCCCAAACAACCTATTTAATTCCGCCTGAGCGCTACCGGCATCTGATGGCGACTGTTCATGATTTAAATCCCCTCCAAACAAATCATTTAGTTTTGCGTTAGTGGTTGCTAGCGCCTGGGGGTTCCTGGGTTGATAAGCATTAGCGCTTAATTGAAAATATCCACAAAAATTAGCCACCTCCTTGCGCGTGACCATTTCAGCAATGGGCTCCAGGCATTGATTGCTAACTTGGGTATCATAAAAGCGGCACATTTTACAGTTATGTAAATCCGCTCCACACCCGGTACACGCCGCAAGCCGCGCCAACGGTAATGGTAAACCCTCAATAGATTCCCCGCATTTCCAGCAGACCGCATCATCAGACACAACAAATACCTCCCTTCTATCAGCAACTTACGCAGATTACCCAGGTTCAATATAGCATTATAGGCCAATTAGCCCGATATTTCGTACCATTTATAGGCATTTTTTATGAACTATCAGCTTATGGACTATCGGCTTAGGGGGAATCAACTTATGGACTATCGGCTTATGAGTAATCGATTTACAAGCAATCAACGTATAAGCGATCAACAGCGTTCAGGTTAAGGGTAGCCGTGGTCACGGCAGTAATGCGGAAAATCGAACAGGAGAATGATGACGATGGTAATAGTGCTTATAACACCGGCGATACACTTAGCTTGCCCGGCATGGCGCGAAACCTTGCTAGAAAGCGTGACCGTAAACTCAATTGATACAGCAGCACCAATATCAACACCAGCGGAGCATTCAATGAACCTCCCCCACCACCGGAACCCGAGGACGTTTGCGCGGTATTGTTTGATACAACAACATTTTGTTCCTGACTAAACCAGCTTTCATTACCCTTGCTGACTCTGTCATTGACAATACTCGTGTCAAGATCAGCCTCGACATCCACATCATAGGCTGTCACGGCCACAAAATAATCACCATTATTCACGTTAGTGATGGTGTATTCTGTTACCAAGCCAGCGTCGATGGTGTTTTGATAGCTGGGAATATCCAACACCGGATCGGTCACTGAAACCGTTCCCCAATGAACCTGATACCCCGCCAAATCGGTTTCCGGGTTAGCATCCCATCGCAGCTGAATGCCGTCTGCTATTACGCTGGCGACGATACCAACAGGCGGCGAAATAGGCGCTGCGGGATTGGGGTCATCCAACTTTGAGGAAAAATCCACCGGCCCTGCCGGCACAAGTGTAGGATCAGGGTTTCCTATGCCCCACCAGTTCAATCGTAAATCGAGGATGTTGCCGGTATTCTGGTTTAGAATATCTGCCTGCGTGTTGGTTGCATTTGCGCTTAATGAGGTGCCAAATACATTGTTAAAACTGATGGTGGGAACCGCATTTGTTCCGGTATGGATGAGAAACCAAACATTACTATTGGCCACGAAGGTGTTAGTTTGCACCACCGAACTTGAGCCATCGATATAAAGTGTGTCGCTGGCGCCACGCCCCGTTATCGTGTTGTTTTTCACCTCATTTTCGGCATTAATCAAATGAATGGCATCCGCCTTTAGTTTGCTCTCCTTTGCCAAAGCCTGGGTCGCCGTATTTGATACCAGGGTATTAAATATGATTTGTGCATTACCTTCATGTATATCGATTCCACCACCATGAGCATCCGAGTGATTTCCCAACAGCAAATTCTCCCACACAACAATTTGCTGCCCGATGGCATCAACAAACAATGCGCCACCCGAGTCAAGCCCTGTATTGCCAGTAAAAATATTGTAAATCACCTCAGCTGACGAGTTTTTAATATAAACACCCCCGCCTTTGAGTACGGTGCTATTATTTTTCAGGATGTTATTTCTGATAAAAGTCTTGGCATTATCAATATAGATGCCTCCACCACCCGAGGTGGAAGTATTTCCTTCCAGGTAATTATATTCCAGGCTTACGAAATTAATGGGCAGCTGCATATTGACCAGATACATAGCAGCGCCCTGATTAGCCGAATTTTGTAAAAACTCGTTATTATTAACAATCAATGTGGCGGCATTATTTACATGCAACGCACCGCCTTGCAAATTAGTGGTTGATGATAATGTATCGAGCTGGTTCCGGGAAAACATTGAATCATGTATTTCCACAAACAAATTATCACCGGCAGAAGAATTACCCTTGACCCGAATGCCTGCGCTAAAGCCCAACAGATCCGACACCAGCTGATTATTCTCAATAATGGTATTTGTAATTTTCACATGGCCAGTAGTGCCCGTCACATAGATCCCCGATGCCCGGTTGTTTCGTATTGTTACCGCATTGATTGCCGGGTAAGCATCCTTGAAACGAATGGCCGCCAAACTGCTATTGACAGTGGTTAACCCCACCTTTTCAACAATCACATGTTCCAGTATTGAGCCACTTTCATAGTTCCCCGCAGCATATCGAGCATCCACTGCCTCATCTTCAAATACAAGTCCATTCCATGATATGGCCTCGCTGGATGTATTAGCACTAAAGGTAATTCCCTGATCGGGAACCCCCTTCGCGATAAGCGCTCCCCTCACGGTTAACGTTACGCCATCATTAAAAAGCACCAGTACACCTGGTTCTATAACCAGTGTATCCCCGGCGTTAATACTGGCGTCGCTTTCAATAACATAAGGGCTACTACTGATATCCCAGGGCGAATTGGTATCAATGACACCATTTATAGTGGCCGCCACACTCACACTATGCCCTGCGACGCAACTTATCACCAGACAGAATAAACGGCTGGCCCAATGTTGCTTTGCTCTACGTTGCTTTACCCCGCGAATATCCACCCCTGACTCCCCCACATACAACAGACCTTGGTTATCAACACTCACCATAATTCACTTACAGCGCCCTGCTGCTCTGGCGATACACGTTGGTTCGGCAGCTCCGGAATTAACCGCTTTTTAGGAATTGCCATTGATTGAGCAAACAAGGGTTGAATAAACAAGGATTGAATAAACAAGAACTTTATAATCAATGCCTGCCTACTATAAGCTCGCATCAACAATGGCATCAACAGCAACACTAAACTAAATAACTGCACGGCCCCACCCCCGCCGCCTCCACTGCCGCTGCTGCCGCCAGCCCCATTATTCGGAGGTTTTGACTGGGGCGAGTTCACTACATCAAGGCGTTGTTCCTGGCTATACCAGCTTTCATAACCACTGGTCATCCGTTCATTCACAACGGTATTGCCGTCATCCGCGCCAACAATGGCATAATAGGCACTAACGGCAACGTATAGATCCCCTGCCGCATAGTTTTCAGTAATGGTGAACTGTTGTACCAACCCTGCATCATGCACTTGATCATACGCAGGTACTGGTAACGCTAAGTCGTATACCGAATCAGTACCCCAATGTACCTGGTAACCAGCGACATCAGCTTCCGGGTTAGGAATCCAGCGTACCAGAATACCCGCATTCGTCTCACTAACGTTAATCAAAACCGGTGGCGATACCGGCGCACCGGTATAAGGCAATGTTAACGGGCTGGAAAAATCAACCGCTGTTTGACCGATCGAATTAGGTACGTCGGCACCCCACCAGTTGTTTTGCGCATTTAGTGGCGTGGTACTGCTGTTTCGGTTCTCTATCTCAACACCGTCATCGGCCTTAAAGTCAGAGCGAAAGATATTATTGTTATTAATTGCAGAGTCAGAATTGGCATCATTAACGAACAATGCTGAAACATCAGTGTTGCCAGCGACTGTGTTGGTTGTAAAGTTATAGGTAACCCCGAGATAAATGGCATCGCTCTCGCCAACACCCGTTATGGTATTACCATTTACCGTTCCTCCAGCCCCGGCTAGATGAATAGCGTCACCACTGCCCGTGGCGGAATTGCTGACAAACAGATTACTGGTCATCTGAACGGAATTGGCCGCATCATGTATATCAACCCCACCACCATGTTCATCCGCATGATTGCCGATGATTAAATTACGCCTTAAGTTAAAGGGCGGTTTTGGCATAAGCGCTTCAACATAAACAGCACCGCCAGTATGCCCGGCGCTGTTATTTTGCATGATATTGTCATTGATATCGGCTTCTGAATTGTTTACATATACTGCACCGCTGTGCGTGCCGGCCATATTATTTCTTATGTTGTTATTCGAAATAACAACATTGGATTTAGTTAAATTGATTGCACCACCGTTTTCCAGTGCGGTATTGTTCTCGATGCGATTATTCTTTACGACATAATCAGCCGTATTACCGTTATTTAATTCAAGAAATATCGCGCCGCCGTCCGTTGCCGAATTATTGCTGATGGTATTATTTGCGATGGTAAAGCTGGTTGCATTTGCAATATAAACACCACCTCCTTTGGAACGCCGGGTGGTTATACTATCGAAGCTGTTGCCACTAATATCATTATTCAATACTTCCACTACCAGACTATCGGAAACGCTGCTAGGGCGCCGAATGCTAATTGCCGGGCTTTTATTTTGAGTATCCTCGACCAATACATTGTTTTGAATAGTACTATTAGTGATTTTGAGTAAGCCACTGGCATTTCCCGCATAAATAGCGGTCGCTTTGTTGTTACGCAAAGTTACCTGATTGATAGCCGGATTCGAGTTGATTAAATTAACGACGCCCAATTCACTGGATTGAATTCCAATGCCTGCGAATTCGATAATGACATACTCCAATATGGATCCGCTTTCGTAATTCCCGTTAATATCGTAAGTTGCATCAACCGCAGAGTCATTAAACACAATGTTCCGCCAGGGCGCTGAGCTATCTGACGCTGTAAAAGTAATCGGGGTGTCGGCAGTTGAGCCTCTCGCAACCAGCGCACCGGCAATGACGAGCCGCACACCTGCGTTGATTTGCACCGTAACGCCTGGTTCAATCGTTAGCGTGTCGCCGACTCTTACCGTGGCGTCACCCTCAAGAATGTAAGGACTCGCCGCTTCAGTCCAAGGCGCTGAGGTATCGATACTGCCAGTCCCTACGATTGTTTCTGCCCAAACGGGTGAAAATACCGTCAATAACACGAGCACTACACAGGGCATCCCCACTATGCCGCGTATTCCCCTTATCGATTCCCTCATTTTATGGCCCCACCCCTCTTAACCTGTTAAATATTTTATTCATATCGTGTATTCGTATCGTAATGACTTACGATCGTCGCACGATAACAAATGGAATTACGCGCTAACGGAACATCGCGCTGGTGATACCAATGATATAGCGGGTTCATTTTCCCAATGCAGCTAAACAAAGCTACAACACAAACGTTAAGCTGCCTGATACGATTGTAATGCGATTATTATATAGTGATACTGGATTAATTACATTATTGACATCAGGAAATATAAGGCAGGTAATTACCCATAAAATCAAATAATTAACCCTGTTTCCCACGACTGAGATCGTTTGATAAGCGGTTGTAAGCATTTGCTGACACTATTTTGAGCGCATTCACGGTTCGCAATAAAGCGGGGCTAAGCAAATGATATTATAGAGAGTTTATCCTTGGCGCGGGATTGCTTAATACGGTCTGTGTGCCTTAGTGGGAATTTGGCGTGCACTTAATAGAGCTATGGGTTTATTAGAACTATAGGTTTATTAGAACTATGGGTTTAATATACCCAATCGGATTGGACACTGCGCGCTAGGAATCCTCCATTTTTTCAGATATGTCCAACCATTTTTCTTCAGTCTCATCCAATAATTGCCCCAGTTCTGCCTGTTCAAGCAACAATGCCTTTAATTTTTCCTTATTGTTGTCGTCATATATTGCACTGTCTGCCAGGGTGGTTTCGATAATACTTTTTTGAGCATTGAGCTTATCCAGCTGCTTCTCAAGTTGCTGCGCCTGCTTTCTAAGGGGTTGTAAGAGCTTCCGCTTGTCAGCATTCTGTTGACGTTGTAATTTTTTAGAGGCACCGCCGGCGGATCTTGTGCTATCCACTTTATTTTCACGCTTGCGTGCGTTAAGCCAGACACGATAATCGTCAATGTCACCATCGTACTGAGTCACCGAACCATCGGCAATTAACCAAAATTCATCAGCTACCGTGCGCAATAGGTGACGGTCATGTGAGACTACAATTAACGCGCCTTCGTAGTCCTGCAGCGCCAATGTCAGCGCGTAGCGCATTTCCAGGTCCAAATGATTGGTGGGCTCATCCAATAATAGCAGATTGGGTTTCTGGTAAACGATCAGTGCTAGAACCACCCTTGCTTTTTCGCCACCGGACAATGGTGCAATGGGCTCTACTGCGGCATCGCCAAAAAATGCAAATCCGCCAAGGAAATCCCTTAATATTTGTTCGCTTGCTGTCGGGTCCACGCGCTGTAAATGCAGTAGCGGACTTGCCTCGGGATCCAATTGCTCCAGTTGATGCTGGGCAAAATAACCAATGTTAAGTTCACTCGACACATACATGGAACCTTCGCTGGGCGACAGGGACTGTGCGAGCAACTTGATGAGCGTGGACTTACCTGCCCCATTGGGGCCCAACACACCAATACGGTTACCAGGCACCAGGCTTATGTTTATGTCGCTAATAATGACGTTTTGACCATATCCAATATTAACATCCTCAAGGCGCAATAGCGGATTGGGAATTTTATTGGCTTTTTTAAAGGTAAAGTTAAAGGGTGAATCTACATGTGCTGGAGAAATTAGCTCCATGCGCTCCAACGCTTTCAATCGACTTTGTGCTTGGCGTGCTTTGGTTGCCTTGGCTCGAAACCGTGTAATAAACTGACTAACGTGTGCTATTTCGCGTTGTTGTTTCTCGTAACTGGCTTGTTGATGTGCCAGGTGCTCCGCCCTGCGCCGCTCGAACTCGGTGTAGTTTCCAGCGTATAACTTCATATGGCACTGTTCAATGTGAGCAATGTGAGTGGTTACATTGTCTAAAAAATCCCGGTCATGTGAAATAAGCAACAGTGTGCCTTTATAATTATTCAGCCAATCCTCTACCCATAGCACTGCATCGAGATCAAGATGATTGGTGGGCTCATCCAGTAATAACAAGTCAGATCGACACATCAATGCCTGCGCAAGATTCAGACGCATACGCCAGCCACCGGAAAACGCCTCAACCGGCATATCGGTTTGGTCCGAACCAAACCCCAAGCCATGCATTAAGGTAGCCGCGCGCGATGATGCAGTATAACCATCAATACTTTCCAGCTGAGCGTGAAGCTGTGCTATTTTATCGACATTATCGTGCTGTTGCGCATCGAGCAACCCCTTTTCAATGGAACGCAGCTGCCCATCACCATCGATCACGTACTCAATGGCTGCTTTGTTAATTGCCGGGGTTTCCTGGGCGACGTGGGCAATTACCCACTGCGGGGGCACTTCACAATCCCCCGCGTCAGCGTGCAATTCATCACGTAATAAGGCAAACAGACTGGATTTACCGGAACCATTCGCGCCAGTTATGCCGACGCGTTGTTGTGGATGAACCGTAAAATCAACATTTTCAAACAATAATCGGCTACCGCGCCGTAGTGACAGATCAATTAGCTTTAACATAGTGGAAAATTTATAATCGCTGGTATTTAAGATAACGTTATTCAGGAATACTGCAGTGTGCAAATCCGGTTTTATGGTGAACGGTATAAAGTGGAGATTATGACACGTCTAAACATCACCTTACATTAGGTAATGTTTCAATTGCCTATTAATATCGATAGATAAATTACCCTTAGAATAAACACCTGTTACGTAACATGCTTAATTCAACACCCATCTATGCAACTCCCTTTTATTCACTCACTTTTGCTACTCGATTTAGTTAAATCATTGTCGATAAGCGCCACTTCGTTAGTGCCGAGTTATTCGCTGACGTAGTAACGGTGTCACCACCCAACGCCAGAAACACGCGTTACGCATTTCAATTTGAGCGAGTTAGTATACAGGCTCGATACATTGTGCGACAACGTAGTTACTCTGTCATGGCATACCGTCATAGCTTAAATGACAGGTGCAGAAACCTGGTGCATGATTAGGGTACATATGAGACACGCTGAATACGTCATTTAGACCATAACAGAGTGCCAATATACTATCAAAAACCAGTAATTCGATACTGTTTCGACACTTTTGATAATAAACCAACACAATAGACCGGACGAATTAGCCAATGACGCAGTGCACTTCAGGGCATGATATAACCTATAATCAGCTTGCCTAAAGCGGCTCGTACACGGTGCCGATGGTTCGTTCTTCATCGTTCATCATTGATAAAAACGCCTGGATGCATTGCGGCTTATACTATATGAAGACTAACGCTAAGTGGTTATCAATGCTCTGCGGATATTACTGAATGCCTGTCGCTTAATTCGAATTTTTAATGGTGTGGGGATACGACAAAAAAAAAGCGCATAACGTCAACCGCCATACGCTCTTTCAAAAGAAAGCCAAAGAATAACGCTAGTTTAGTTATTTCTAATTTATTATTCAACGTTTATTATAAAATATTAACGACATCCTTCTATGTTTTCCTTATTGAGATACATTGGCAACATTCTTTTTATCTAATTTATCGGCACCCTCAGCAATTTTATTGGCGGTTGGTTTAATATCAACGGCTGTCTTGGTAGCGGTATGTTCAATATCAGATTGCGGTGGAAGGTCATGCATTTTGAATGCTTCATCGGTTGCACTTGATTCATTCGCGGCCAACTCAGAATTATTAATGGCCAGTTGCACCACTTTTTGTTGCAATTGATTAACTTGACCTTTCAACAAGGCCCGCTCCTGTTCCAGTGTTGCAATCTTTGTGGTCAGTTCGCTAACGTTACGATCCAATTGTTTTGATGATTGTGCAGTTGTCTGCTTGTCCTGATTAATCTTATCTTCCAGCGCAATACGTTGTTGTATCAGATCGGTGTACTCTTGATTTTTACCAACCAATTGCTGGGACACATGGCTCGCCTGATGGGCTAAAATTGATGCCTGTTTTTCGATGGGCATATCTCGCAAGTCTTTATAGTTCAATGCCTTAGATATCAACAATAGCTTTTGCTCTTGTGCCAACACCAGCTTTTCGTAGTCCTTTTTGTTTGTTTTGGTGAGTGCTAAAACGGCATCGTTCACTTGGATTAAGTGCTGCACCGAAAACCGGAATACCTCCGCTACCTGTGCCACACCGTCGCGATCAGACACATTATTTTCGATAAATTGATTCGCGGCCTGTAATGCATCAAGCGCCGTTTGCAGTGTCAGTGGTGCGAGATTTTTTGCATCCGCTTTTTGCACTACGTCCAGATCGCTTTTGGAAGCAGCCAACGAGTTATGTTTTACCACACGTATGTTTAGCGCCATCATGTGATTCAACAGGGCATTTTTTTCATCTTTAATTGCAGCGAACGCGTTCTTCCCTTCCGGTTTGTCGCGTTTTATCTTTTCAATGTCGGCAACGATTTCTCTGACGTCGTCTAATAATGCCTGATAGTCTTCATTGAAAGATTTGCCCACCTGATTGGATTCCAGGATCTGCTGCTGATTAAAAATATCTTTTAATTCATATTTCACCGATTTAGCCACTTGATAGCCACGATCCAAAAACTGATCGGCCACAAAAGTATACTTAAGTATGTCTCGGCTATTGGGCTTGTCCTTGGCAATTGCTTTTGCTTCCAGGAGAGCTTCTTGTGCATCCTTAAAATTCCCGGGTGAGTAGAAGTCCAGCTTCTCACTTTTTGCTGCACTAACTCGCGCATCGACCATACGCAATGCATCCGAAGGCGCTTGCCCGGCATATTTTGAATTAAGTACTTCATCAGACACCTGTGGTGTACCGGCGCAGCCGACAATCAATAAGACAAGTAGCGCACCCAACCAATAATACATTTTCACTTCGACGGCCCTCCAGGAATATGAGCACTGCATTTACACTGCAGTCATTCGGCTACAGTAAGTTGCCGACTAATTCAGGTTATCGGACAGTGTATTGAAGAATTAAATGAGGTTAATTACCGGAATCGCGTAGCGTCGATGCTAGTGCGCTGAATTGGCTTATGATATCAACCGAATGGTAAATCGTTATTAACATTATTAATCAAGTATCGACAAACCCACGGCGCACCGCCCCATTATTCGCTTTGTGCACTTGCACGAACTGACGACACCACTCGAACGTTATTAGGGAACACCAGCCAACCCTGAAACCGAATTGGTCAACACACTCGGCCAGGTATTTCATACCGTTGTGAATATTACCGCCCTGCATGCCGGGTATTCCCTTTTTGTTGGCCTCTGGATAGCGTAGAATTCGCGCCCAAAGCTATCTTTTTATTAGTTATGGCTATATTATAACCACAACTCATGATATTACTCGGCAAGCAGGTCTCACCACGGTGAATCAACAAAAATATCGCGATGTATTACCCAGTGGCTACCAACTTCATTGGTACGAGCTGCAATCTGTGCTGGGCCGGGGAGCCTACGGTATAACGTACCTCGCCACGGATAAAAACCTGCAGCAATCCGTCGCCATTAAAGAATATCTGCCTAATGAGTTCGCCTCTCGCGAAAACGACCATACCGTACACCCGATAACCGGTGAACAACGGGAAATCTATGCGTGGGGTCTTGACCGGTTTTTGCGTGAGGCACGCACGCTGGCCAAGTTCAAACATCACAACATCGTGCGCGTGTTAAGTGTCTTTGAAAAAAACAACACCGCTTACATGATTATGGAGTACGAACAGGGCGAGGATTTAGCCAAAATTTTAAGAGCCAATAAAAATATGCCGGAGGATAAGCTGCTGAGCATATTTATTCCAATCCTGGATGGGCTTTCCCACATTCACGACGAAGGGTTTATTCACCGCGACATTAAACCCTCCAATATTTACATCCGCAGCGATGAATCACCTGTATTAATTGACTTTGGCTCCGCACGGCAAACCAAACAAAGCCCCACCCATGCATTAACCAGCCTGGTCACCTATGGCTACGCGCCATTCGAGCAGTACAACGAAGGAGAAGATAAACAAGGCCCCTGGACCGATTTGTATGCTATGGCAGCCAGTTTATATCTGGCAATCGTTGGAAAACTCCCAGTAGATGCCTTGTCACGAGGATCCAGCCTGTTAAATGACGGACATGATTCTTATGAACCGGCTTCAACCGAGGCTAAAGACCGATTTTCTGAGAATTTTCTGTTGGCGGTGGACAACGCCATGATGTTTCGTGCCCAGGACCGCCCCCAAAACGTAAAAGCATGGACTGATATGCTAACCGGTAAAATAATGGCTCCGCCGTTACCATCAACCTTGTTGGTGCCTAAAAACCCACCCAATGCCAGCACCGCACTATTGCCCGGGGATTATGTTAGCTTCCGTCACACTGGCGGACAAATGCCTCCAGTCGCAGCAGCGCAGGACAACAATGGTCAAGACTCCACCGTGGTGCGGGCGACCAGTCCCAGTCAACGTATTAGCACTGATCTTAACCCACCCTCATCAGGGACACCCAATCCAGCCATAAAACAGTCATCCGCCACCGCACCTAACAATAAAAAGCGGTTTGTCATTCGCTTTATGTCGCTGATGCTGATTGGGTTCACGGTTGTCGCTGGATGGTATTACGCCAAGTCCGGCGATAAACTCGCCAGCGATTCAAAAAGCACCACACTTGAGCCACCTACAGCGCCCTTAAGCACCAAAAAATCGATCGCCGAGGCAAAAATAACGGCATTGTTACAATTGGCTCAATCAGACATTGCCTCGCAAAACATTCTCGCACCAGAAAACAATAATGCCCGGCAGCGCTATTTGGATGTGTTGGCTATTGACCCGAATCATGCTGCGGCCAGACAAGGCTTGGATAAAGTCTCAGAGCTACAGGCCAGCCTGATAGAAGACCAGCTCAATAATAACTTTATCAGCGAAGCGAGCAAAAACATAACACTGTTAATAGCGATTGCCCCAAACCATTCCGCCACACTGGCATTACAACGCAGGCTAGAAAAAATTTCTGACACTGCACAAAACTCAGAAATCGAGCAGTTATTACAGCAGGCCAGGCAACACTTTAAAAAACACCGATTGATTAAGCCAGACACCAATAATGCGTTCAACAACTACCAGCACGTTCTGAAGATTGACCCCAACAATAAGGCCGCTAACGATGGTATTCAGGAAATTATCAGCTACTATCAGTCAGCGGCAGAACAACAATTGGAGCAACAAAACTACACCAAAGCCAATCGTATTATTAAGAACATTGAATACATCAACCCTGATTCAGCCATTGCCCGTCGGCTAAGTGACGAAGTATCCAACGCAACACACAAACAACAGCGCATCACCACACTGCTTGCGGCTGCAAATCGCAATATGCAATTAGGTAATCTAACGGCACCTAACGATAAAAACGCGCTATATAATTACCAGCAAGTGTTAAAGCTGGCGCCGTCCAATCAAGCCGCCCGCCAGGGTGTCATTGATATCGAGGACCGCCTCAAAGCGCAATTTGATACGGCACTGGCGAAGAATAATTTACCAAAAGCAGAATCCCTCTTAAACACCATGCGAAAATTTTCACCTGATGGCGCAGTAACCCGTTACGCCAGCAATGCATTCACCGAGGCAAACAAGCCACGCAAACCTGCCCGACCAGACATTGAAGTAATCAGTGAGATGATCGGAAACTATAAAATGTATTTTGAGTCCGGCAATGTCCCCGAGCTGGATAAACTGAGCGACTACAAACCAGGCCGAAAAAGTTTCGTGGAACAGTTTTTTAATCAATATCAGTCAGTTGCCGTCGTGGTTTCAGGCGTTCGATATATTGGCAAAGAACAGAAAGGTCTGGCCACTATTTCCCTAACGCAATTAATGAATAAACGTGGCAGCGCCATAACACCAGGCACCTGGAGTGAATTTGACATCGTGATCGCACCAAATGATCATGGGGACTGGAAAATTACGTGGTAACTCAGGCAACTTTTATCACAAAAACATCATATTGCGACCTTCAATATCACCTAACTATATTGAATCGCCAGTTTATTCAACGCCATTGAGCATACCCCACTCTAAATTGACTATTTATCAAACAAAATATATATTATCCATTCGTTTGCTGTTCCCGGCCAAGTGTTAACGCGTTACTTCAAAAATTAACCTGTTTTCCAACACAACAGTGGTGCTACTATTCATCTGATGGGCATGGTTACGAATTGAATGCCACGAATGGTTGCCTCAATGCGACGAAAATCGGTGATAATTTGAGTAATTGTAAATATTACTTCCCTGGCAGTTAAGTGCCAGGCAATCATTTACACCAAACAAGCTTAAAACAAAATTAATTCATCAATGAACAATCTATTTTCCCACGTAAAAGGAACACCAATGACACGAATGCTACGGCTATGCCTCGTTTTGCTACTGAGCCAATCTCTAATATTCTCCCCTCTTTTGCATGCTGAGCAGCTATCGCTACCATCTGGGGACTTAATCGCACCCGAAGTCACTCATGTACCCGACACCACCGCTATCATCTCAGGTTCAAACAAGGTTATCAAAGCCACCGTTACGGACAACGTAGGCATTAAGGCGGTGATCCTTTTTTACCGCCCGAAAGGCGAAGAAAACTACGATCGGCTAAATATGTCGCGTCAGGGCGGATCATCCGATGAATACGTGGTCGAGATAAACAATCTCGCCAGCCCCGGTATTGAATACTATATTCAGGCCACGGACCTTGCGGGAAATACCCTGCTGCATGGTTACGCATTTTCACCCCTGGCCGTTAATGTAAGAGTGCCGCCCAGTGAATCGGAACCTGATGTTGCCAAAAGCGACGCGGAATCAACCACCACTACCCTCGCCGCTGATAGCACCGAAAAGAGCTACAAATGGCTGTGGATTGGATTAGGTGTTCTGGCCGTGGGCGCAATAGCAGCAGGTAGTGGCGGCGGTGGTGGTGGTGGCGGTTCAACCGGCGCTAAACCGGATGATACCTCATCAGTTATTATTAGCGCTCCGGTACCCTAAATCGACGACTGCATTACCAAGCAGCCACCCAAAATGGGTGGCTGCTTGATAGCCTGCCCCGCATTTTTTTCGTTATATCAATAAAACGCTCGATACTGCCAAACAGCCTTTTCTAAATGATCTGAAGCAAATAACACACAAATTTCAAGCACGTTTTTTAATGACAATTAATTCCGGGGGACTCTGCCGGGCACTGCTGATGTCACACGACGGCGAATCAATGTCAACAGTAAATTGTTTGCCAGACCACCTCCGTACACATGCTTTCACCGCCAGGGTCTCTTCATCCCCGCCTGGGTGCCCGGTATAAGCGACAATGACAATAACCCCGCCGACCTTTACTATGCCCGCCGCCTGCTCCAGGGCAAGCAAGGTTGTCGCTGTTTGGGTGGTAATGGATTTATCATTGCCGGGTAAATAGCCCAGATTAAACATCACCGCTGCAATTGAGCCGTGTTGCGACGCAGGAATTGCCGCTTCCAGGTTTTCATGACCCTGATTCAACAATATAACCTGCCGATCCTGCCCCGCCTTTAACAAACGTTGATGGGTGTGCTCGAGCGCCACCGGCTGGACATCAAAACCATACACTATACCCTGCTTACCAACGCGGCTGGCTAAAAATAAGGTATCGTGGCCATTTCCCAGGGTGGCATCGACCGCGGTATCACCCGTGTTAACCGCACAGTCAACGACCTGTTGTGCGCGTCGGACCAATGAGCCCACTAATCTGCTACTCTGGCAAAACGTTTAATATCGACCTCAGTGGGCAAAGGAGTACCCTGCAGCAGATAATCGCACAACTGGGATGCAAAATAGGGAATCATTAACGCGCCCTTTGAACCAAAGCCGTTAAAAATGGCCATCTGCGAATACTGAGGGTGCGTTCCGATAAAAGGCTTTTTATCGCTGGTGGTGGGCCGTATGCCTGCGTGATGCGAAATAACCTTGAGGGAAACGGTATGTTTCAATTTACGTTGAATGGACGATAGCAGCACCTTCCTGGCCTCTTCGGTACCATCTGAATTCAGGGCATCCGCTGAATACGTGGCGCCGGCACGATATACCTGATCGTTCAACGGAACAAGCCAATAACCATCATTGATGATGTTTTTCGGCAGCCCCAAATCGCTGGTGAAGGTGATAATCTCCCCTTTTGACAGCTGAAAGGGCAAGTTGGCAAACCACGGATTGGCTTGGGCTTTGAATCCTTCACAAAAAATGATATTTTTGGCTTGAAAGTTTCCCCATTTAACCACTCCGTCGTCATTGCTAATGGTATCGTAATCAATGCTGGCAGCGTGAAAACTGTGCCGCGAAATAAATAACTGCTTCAAGGCAAGCAGTAATTCACGCATCATCAGAAAGCCGGTTTGTGGTTGCTCTATGCCACCCAATGGATCCAGTAATTTATCGTCAAACATACCCGGTAAAAACTTGTTTCCCAGATAAGCTTGATAAGCGGTATCGTCCTGGCGTTGCTGCCAGGTAAGCCATTGCTTTTCAGTTCGAAACAACCACACCATGGCACGTTGTTGATAGAAACGCTGACCCAGCGCTTGTTCCAATACCCGATAGCAATGCAGTGCGGCCGGTAGCAGTACATCAACCTGCCATGATTTTACCAGCCGTTGGCCAGTAATCGGATTGATGATACCTGCGGCAATGTTTGATGCTGATACCGGATTTTCGTCATCAATAACCACAACGTGCTGCCCACGCTGTATGAGCTCCCAAGCCAATAAGCTGCCCGCCAGGCCCTGGCCAACGATAAGGGTATCCACAATCATAATGGTATTAAACTCGGGATTTTATTTTTATTGTTTTCTTTATTACTTTAATCACTAAAATGCACAGAAACTAACCTGTAAGTGACTGTAATATCGAACAATATATCGAATTGAACGCCAGTTTTTGCAGGTTATATCAGTAAATCTGTTAAGCAGGCATTCAGGTTATCATCTGTACACTTCATACATACTCTTATTGTAACACTACCCCCTAGTTACAATTAGACGCTCCCTAAGCCCGCTGCCCCCAGCGGGCTTTTTTTATGGCTGCATTTTTAAACCTAACACAGCTAACCACATCAACGTAATACCCAGCGAATGGTGTCGTTAACGCATTCAGCCGATGGCCGCAGATACAACAGCACGCACGTATTGCAGGTCTGGTAGCGTACGACGAGGAAGTAGTTTGCAGCAACGTAGCATCAAACGCAGCTACAGGCCGTTATGGGACAAACTAAAGAGAATTAACGAGGCAAGACTTTGCCCTAATAGCGCATTGGTAGTAGCGCTCAGTCCTGATGCTCCAGGTTCTTTTGCTTTTGGGAAAACTCAATTAATGATTCAATCCGCACCAGACGTTTGTCCAGCTCATGAATTTGGAATTGCAGATCTTTGGAATCATCGCGAGACGCTCGCGCCATCTCACTGACTTTCTCGGAAAGCGTTTCGACACGATCAGCTAGCTTGATTGCCTCGGTGATTGCATCAATGACTTTGGACATTCCTTGGCCTTTGTGTTGATTTAATGTAATTAAACGTTGATCAAAGTTGATGGTGACGATTGGTTGTAGTCTGTCACTCGTTTAGCAGTGCTTACCCTGCGCTTCTGTGGTGCTTGTTCTGTGGTATTCGTTAAACGGTTGTGGCTTCATCAGGTAAACCCCACTTTAACGCAGGTTACAGCACAAGACATTGTGCCAAGCTTGCCATTCAGCACGACTGATGCAAGATTATGACTTCTTAGACGCAAAATAAGCAATAGTCTCTTTTACGTCTTTTTCAGCTTTAAGCAATGCTCTTCGCGCCCGCTTGGTATTTTCATTAAGCACATTCGCCAGCGTTTCCAAATCCTGCTGGTCTTTTTCCTCTTCAGGGTTATATGCTTCCAGCGCGCGACGAAATATATCGGACGCAGAACTATCTGATTGTCTAGCCAACTTTTCTGCCAACCTTTTGTGTTTAGGTTCCACTAATATCTGCATTCTAACCACGGATACAGGCTCCTATCAAATACTACTCCAGGAATTATAGCAAATCAACAGCACCATACACAACACCTACACACCCTGACGACCGGCAGCTGGCTGAGCATAAATTAAACAAATATACCGCAATTTTGGGAGCATGATTAAAGCTTTGAGTATATTTTGCACGTAAGGTTACGCAAATTCCCCGCAGCGTTACTTTTTTGTATAAAAAACACCCGGAATCCAGCTTTTATGTAATTTTGTTGTGCGCTGAAATTCCGTCGACAATGAATACGCCTGGCTAGTATTACAAAATTCGAAGTGGCTTAAGCCGATACGAATAACATCTTTGTCCATCAATACCTGCGCCGACACCGACTTGTTATTAACGTAGGTTTTATTCGTGCTACCCAGATCCTTAACCCGGTATCCTTTTTGATCAATACCGTCATCAGACGTTTCTATCACAATAATGGCGTGATAGCTGCTGACGGTTTCGTCATTGATAACAATGTCATTGTCTGCTGCTCGCCCTATGCGAAATTCAGCTTTGTTAATGGAAAACTCGCCTAAAACCTCACTACCCTGCCACTTAATTAATTTTGCCATTGCCTAATTCCGCTAAGTCGTCGTTAATGGCTATATCGGCATAACTGAGGGGTTATTCATGGTGTTTCGGAGATATATTTGCTGCACTTTTGGTGCGCCAACAGTGCTGCGTCAACAGGATTAACGACGCCCGTTGTTTCTTAACGTGGATTCTGCTCTGGAATAACCAAACTCGATCAGTTCTTCTGCGCGGTGAAATTCATAAAAACTACAAAGGTTTCCTGGAATTTCGATAATTATATCGGGGGAATAGGCCGCCAGCTTCAACTTGGCAATGCCATTTCCCATTACATCCAGGCTGGCAGATAAAACATCAAACAAGCCTAAATTCGACGATTTATCTGGTACAAATTTTTCCTGAATATCCTCTATGAATGCTGCTATGGATTGGCTAATTTTGTTTTTGCCGTTTTTGCCGTCTTTATTGCTCTTTTGTGGTATCTTTTTTTCCCCGGGCGTTAAACCCCGTTCATATTTCGCGCTGAGATTAACGGCAATTGTAATATCCGTTGCATCATTTAATGATGGCGCCATCGGTATCGGATTCACCAGGCCACCATCCAACAAGCGCCTGCCATTTTTCACGAAGGGGGTAAACACAGTGGGTATAGCAATGGATGCGCGTATCGCATCAAACAACAGGCCCTCACTAATCCAAACTTCCTTTTGGGCGTCAATATCGGTAGCAACAGCTGTGTATGAAATCGGTAAATCTTCAATATTCTGATCACCAATGAGGTCTTTCAATTTGTTCATTAAACGTTCGCCCTTGAACAACCCCGCACTGGTATATGAAAAGTCCAAAATACGCACCACATCCATTCGCTGTAATGCCTTAACCCATGACTCATAAACGTCCAGTTTACCGGTAGCGTAGATACCACCAATTAGCGCTCCTATTGAGGACCCCGAAATGGATCGAATATCATACCCTTGCTCCACCAAATATTTTATGACACCAATATGTGCCAAGCCCCTTGCACCACCACTGCCCAGCACTAAGGAAACACTGCGTTTACTCTCTGTCATAACCCTTACTCCGCCCAAATGTAATTCAACGCCAATTAACTATCCTTTAACCAACAATTAATTTGCATTACTTAATTCCGCGTGCCTTCGTTTTGCATGTCAGCCCATGAAACATTGACATGCTTCTCCGTTTGATTCCATATCGACTTATTACGCGCCATACTCTGTACTAGCGCCCTACTATTTCCCCGTTATTGGTGATATCGTTTGTAGGGAACAAATAAGACAACACCCCGTACCCTGTTGTTTTATATGTTATTATTTACAAATAATCAAATTTGCCGACAACAAAACCCACGGGCTGGTCATTGGTTGATTTTTGCTCGCAAAAACAGTTAACCTAATAAAACACCTTTAATTAGCGCTTAGGCTTGCTGACATTTGAGTTTTTTCTCTGCAAACAACAATGCATCGTCATAAGCTATTACGATAATTATTTAGCGTCAACAAGCACAGGCAGCCCATGGGGAAAAAAAGCGCGGCCCATTACCTTAGGTCTTTCTATCACGCGCAAACCCTGGCACACTAATAGCCATATGCTGAAAACCAATGGCTGAAAACATATAATTGACCATAAATAATTAAACATAAATAATCGAGAATAATAAAAATCATGACCCGCAACAGACTACCCGTCACACCTTCCGATAATAATACCTTAATTAGTGCAAAGTAATTTAGCGAACATCAGTAATGGAATTGGATATCGATGTAATAAAAAAGAGCTATGGACGGTGCATGTTCACTCGCGAATCAAAACTACGGTTTTTTAGCCATTTTTATCAGCTTTTTCTCCAGAGTCACCCTGAAATTGAAGCATTATTTCAGCACACGGAGTTTGACAAGCAAACCACCATATTAAAACACGCCCTCAGCATGTCAATTATGTTTGCCGAGGATGACAACGATCTGGCAAAAAGTGTTTTAACACAAACACGAAAAAGCCACTCACGCTCAAGAAAAAACATTAAACCGGAATACTATACAGTGTGGCTAAACAGCCTGATGCACACCTTCTGGGCCTGTGATCCGCAATTTACCCCGTCACTGGAAAAAAACTGGCGTGAGTTATTGCAACTTGCGATTGATTACATCAAAGAAGGTTACGAACATTAATTTCAAACCATTAATTTAAAGCGTAAATCGCTCAACACTATCAGGATTCAGTGGTAAAACAACATCCGCATTATAACCGCTGGGTCACCTGATAATCCTAGATTCCGCCGTTGACCACGCTGATTTCGGGCCAACACCCTGAAAAATCAAACCAATGTGCTGTCTCTGGCGTTCACTCAAAATGAGAGTCGCTACACGGTTTAGCACCCTGCTTCATCCACCATGGCGGATGAGGCACAGCGCTAAGTCCGTGTTCAACGGCGGAATCTAGGATTAAATAAAGTGCATATGTTGCGACCCCCCCTTCATAGGTGCCACCCACTATTCTAGAAATAGCATTAACTTCTATTTTTCTGTTATTTTTCAGGCTATTACACCTGCATCTTAATCGTAAATCCAATTAAAGTAATGATAATCTGCGTCGATAATTGTGAACAGAGATCGCTATTCAACGCGTTGAGAATTCAAAAGGCTTTTATCGTGCAAACACCTATTACTTCAACAAACTTTGACGATCCGTCAACCGAGCCACAAAACCTCAGGCTGGAACTGTTAGAGCACATCGCCACCATTCAAACACTGCCTACCTTTAATTTATTGAGCCATATCATTACTAACTTTCTCAGTCGCAAAGACAATTTTAATATACAGGAACTTGCCGAAGTGGCGCGGGACCCGGTCATTAGCGCCAAACTGATCGGTGTGGCTAACTCTGCCTATTATGGCAACGGTGAAATTAAGACCGTACAAGCGGCAATAATGCGCCTTGGGATTGATCGATCCTTGTCACTCATTAACTTCTGCGCCTCCAACCAGGCGTTCGATACACGCACATGCCGTTCTTTCGAATCGGCTCGCTATTGGTACGAATCCATCATATTCGCCCTCACCATTAAGCGCGTTTTTATGGCGTCGACGATTATTACCCATTATGATGCAGAAGAGATTTACAGCATCGGCTTGCTAAAAAATATCGGTCTGTTACTCATGGTGTATTGCCTGCCCGATAAAATGAACCATATTTTTTTGCACGAATCGAACAAAAGCGTCTATCAACGCCAGCTCGACCATTTCGGGTTTCACCATTATGAAATGGGAGGGCATCTATTGCGTGCCTGGGCATTACCGGATGACTTTTCCATCCCGGTTAGCCAGTTATGCAACCCGTCATTTGAAGGCGAGCATCAAATCATTGTATTTATGATGCGCCGCTGCAAGGAACTCATTAAACACAATTTTGATTACGAAAATGAATCAATGGATAAGCTTTTGGGATTAAACGAGGAAAAGCTAATGTTAATTAAAAGTGAGTTTGATGCGGATTCAGAATGGATGATCTCATTAATTTCCATGATGTGATCCTCTGAAATATAAAGCGTTGCGCTTGCCCTCTTTAGGCTGTCACTAGCCACACGCCATGGTAGGCTCAGCTTCATTAACAGGCTGACGCGACACACCATCACCAGGCCTCGAAAAGTCCAACATACGTTGTATCGACAAAACAGCCTTTTGGCGTATTTTTTCGTCAATCACAATCTCGTTACCACCAGTTTCCAACACTTGAGCAAGATTCTCCAGGCTGTTCATGGCCATCCAGGAGCAATGGCCACACATGCTGCAGGTAGGACTCGCCCCACCAGTGGGAGCCACCAGTAATGTTTTATCAGGGGCAGCCTGTCTCATTTTATGAAAAATCCCATAATCAGTGGCAACAATAAATTTCTGGGATTTGGACTCGCGTACCGCGTTAATAAGTATCGAGGTTGAGCCAACCACGTCTGCCAACTGAACCACGTCTTCTGGCGACTCGGGATGCACCAATACTTCAGCATCTGGATTTTCCGCTTTCAGCCGCTGTAGTTCCTGCCCGCGAAACTCATCGTGAACCACACAAAACCCCTGCCAGCTAATCATGTCGGCGCCTGTTTGTTGCTGTACATAACGGCCTAAATGTTTATCGGGCGCCCAAATTAGCTTTTCCCCTTGTTCCTTTAAATGTCTCACAATGTCAACAGCATTGGATGAGGTAACCACCCAGTCAGCGCGTGCTTTCACCTCAGCACTGGTATTGGCATAAACAACAACTTTGCGGTCAGGGTGCTCATCGCAAAAATCATTAAATGCATCGGCCGGACACGATAAATCCAACGAACAGGTGGCATTGAGATCCGGCATTAGGACCCGTTTTTCAGGGTTTA
>Ga0316204_10002477_pt1 | contig 41566 bp, 21 predicted proteins | sample 6monrhotite_MG_2_FD_205661 | JGI IMG/M metagenome (GOLD analysis project Ga0316204, IMG submission 205661) | Microbial mat bacterial communities from mineral coupon in-situ incubated in ocean water Damariscotta River, Maine, United States -... | ecosystem: Environmental > Aquatic > Marine >...
AGAAGAACAAAAAGTATTACAATTTCAGAATGAAAAATTACAAGTAGAATTACAGGTATTGAAATCACAAATTAGCCCTCATTTTCTGTTTAATTCTTTAAACAATATTTATTCCTTATCTATTCAAAATCATAGGAACGCTCCTATCATGATTGAGAAACTATCAGGTATCTTGCGCTATATTATTTATGAAGGAACGCAAAAAGAAGTACCCTTACAAGATGAAATACAGTTAATAGAAGACTATATACAATTGCAGTTTTTGCGAAAGTTGAAAAACGAAAAATCTATTAAATATAAAATTTCAGGTGATTTTTCTAATAAGAAAATTGCTCCTTTACTCTTAATCAATATCATAGAAAACGGATTTAAACACAGTAATGTAGGGTCTATAGAAGATGGCTTTCTAGAAATTGGTATTTCCATAAAAAATAACACTTTAATCCTTCAAACGAAAAATACATTCACTCCAAATTTAAAAAAGCAAGGTATTGGTTTACAAAATCTAAAACATCAACTGCAACATTTATATCCAGAGGCATATTCTTTAGAAGTTACCGATAAAAATCGTATTTTTAGCTTAGAATTAACCTTAGAGCTAGATTAGAGATGCCCCCCATTACCTGTTTGATTGTCGATGATGAATCATTGGCACAAGATCTTATTGAAAATCACCTATCTAAGATACCTAACATGCAAGTTGTCGGTAAGTTCCATACAGCTGTAGAATGTATTGGTTTCTTGGCGAGTAACCATGTAGATCTGCTGTTTTTAGACGTTGAAATGCCCGATTTGACCGGTATTGAACTGCTAAAAGCATTAAAAAACCCTCCGTTGACTATATTAATTACAGCATATTCTGAATACGCTTTAGATAGCTACGAATATAATGTAGTCGATTATCTTTTAAAGCCTGTTCGCTTCGATCGTTTTGTCAAAGCTATTGCAAAAGCAAATAATCTCCTTAATGTAGATACTAGAAGTGAAACCTCTGGAACTATAGAAGTTGCAAAATCTGATAATCAAGATTATATTTTTGTAAAGTCAAACTACAAGGCTGTTAAAATACCATTCTCTGATATTGTTTATGTAGAGAGCGCTCAGAAATATGTTAAATTTCATTTAGCTAATGAATCTGTAATGTCTTTGATGAGTCTTACTTCTTTAGAAGAAGTTCTTCCTGGGAACGACTTTTTTCGTAGCCAGAAATCCTTTATCGTTAACCTGAATGAAATTAAAGAAATCAGCGGTAATCAATTATTAATGAGCAATGGTGACAAAATCTCTATGAGTAAAAATAGTAAGCCAGCTCTTTTAGATAGAATAGATAAAAGCAAATTGTTATAAACAGATATGCTTTTAACTATTTTCCATAAAAAAGACCCATATCTAGATATGGGTCTTTTTTATTAACTAACTTTTTATTATTCTAATATTTAAAATCCAGTTCCTGGATCTGCAGGGCTTGCAGCCTGTGCTTTTTTTGGATTCAACATAATATATGTTCCTAATGCTGTGAGTGCTGCAAATTTGCCATAGGTACCAATCTTATGTAAAGCTTCTTTACGCGATATATCTTGCTTTGTATTTTTTATTTGATTTTTCATAATGATGCTAATACCTTAAATTATTGAATAATTATTTTCTTGTTCAACCTTCCCTTTTGTGTCTCTACCTGAACGATATACACACTCGATCTTAGGTTCGGTAACGCCACATCATTAACACCGTTCCCTTCAAAACTTGTACGAAGCACCTCTTTCCCTAATATATCATGAATCGTAACTTTGGTATCTCCACTATGTATACCTGTAATTCTCAAATTGTTTCTGTTTGATAAAAACAGACTCACATGATTCAAGTTAAAACCTCCTAGACTTAATACTTGAGCCGAAGTATGTAGGTAAAAACGTCCAATACCATCCTCGTTATTAGAAAGCGTAGCTGTAAAATCTGAAGTTGCATCTAAAAGGGTAAATGTATTATCATTCCTATCTTCTAAATAAACTTGAATACCCGTAGGTAGATTCAAACTAGTAGCTGATATCGTGATTTCTGTCCCAGAAGTAGCATTCACTCCAACAGGAATGATCATATTTTCATAATCATTATCTGGTAATGATTGAATCCCTAGGTCTTGTCCAGCATTATCTGCAACCAATTGCGTATACACTGCAAATGAATGATCTCCTCCGCCAAATAAACTACTATCATAACCATTGTCCCAACCTATAGTTGTTCCAGAAATGTAGTAAATTTCAGTTTCTTTTAACTGACTTCCATCGCTAATTGAAAGTTTAATTTCAGGTCTAGCACTTCCATTTCTTTGAAAATTATCTGTTTGATGCGACTGCATTGTCTCTGTAAAATTAAATGTATTACTTCCACTTGAGCTGACAAAGAATCCTTGAGCAGGTGCTATAAACCTTGATGCAGAGGCTTGATTAACTGGCTGATAAGCACTTGTTCCTTGGTTCCAAAACCAAATGGTCTGCTCAGTTAAATCTGACGAATTGATTGTCAGTATATTGTTTGTTCCATCAGCATTTGTATTTGCTGGTATAAAAGATGGATATGGATTACCAATTAAGTTAAATCCATTTGTATTCGATGTAATAGATACACCTACATCAGAAACGGGCATAGATCCTGTAAAAGCAATATCACCAGTTGCTGCTAATTTAATAGACCTACCATCTCCAGAAACAAAATTTCCAGTTCCAGAAGCTCCACTTTGATAGTATTCCCAACCTGGCGTTGTATTATTATAGTCCGACAATCCTACATTATTAGCATTAGTACCTGTTGCTAAACCCTCTACGTCTTCAAAAGCATCAATGTCTTGTCCAGAAACTGGAGAAGAAATTAAATGCCAATTGGTAGATCCTAGGCTTCTATTATAATTTATATTTCCAGATACCGAAGTCTTTGCAATTAAAGAGGCCCCAGAATTTATAATCATAGTACTATTGTTCGTTACAGCTCCATTTACCGTAAGTTTAGCTCCAGCATTTAATGTCATTTCATCGACACTAATAGCTCCTGATGCTACGGGGTCATTTGCTACATCAGAAATGGTTACACTTGTTGTTCCTGTAGGTATAGACCCTAAGGACCAGTTTGTGGTTGTATCCCAATCTGTATCTGTAGTACCTGTCCAGTTATTTACTAGTTTAGATCCTGAAGAATCATACGTATCATCAGTTATGTTTACACTAGGAGCTCCAGAACCTAAAAGACCATCCCCAGCTGTATTCGATAAATCATTAGAAAGAACTGCATCAAAAGTGATCATAGGATCTGCCGTATTGTTTGTATATAATATGGTCAAGTGTATCAGTAATGTAGGAGAACCTGCCACTGTTACATTTGCTGCAGGAAGGTTTGCTGCTGTTTGTGCTTGATTCCAATCAAAAGATACTTTAGAAGTAGTATTATTAACTACACCTAAGGCATTATAAAAGTTAGCAAAACCACCAAATACTCTAGTGTCTAGGATATACCCTGTTTCGCTGCCCGCTGGATGATTTGTAGTTAATCCTCCTCCAGCTATACTGCTTCCAAAAGCAGCTGTATTATAGTCAATATAAAACTGTCCTATTCCTAATTTTAAATCGGTATCTGTAGAAATCATAACATCAACTTCATAATGCGTAGTTCCTACACCTCCACTACCATCCGTCATTTTCGCGTTCGCGAAAGAGAATGTAACTGCTTGTCCAAATAAGTTTCCGCTAAAAAACAGAAAGGCTCCAAGCATCCATAAAAATGCGCTAAGTTTGCGGTTTCTTTTTTTGTAATTTTTCATCATATTAAATTCTATTGAGGGTTTTCTATTCTGTTACGGATACTTCTTTAAAAAAATAGTTACAGTTAGTGTCCTTTTACAAATTTTCAATTATTTCTTCTATATTTTTAGTTAAATTATGGCTATGTACTCTATTGTTCTTTTTTTGTAACAATCATGATATTACTTGTAATAGCCTGCACCTTGTATTATTTACAAATTATCTATTTATAAGATTTTATATTAAAATTGCTTACCCGTACCTATATAAGGCACTACTATAACTGTTATATCATTTGTATTTACCTGACCATTCAAATCTGCATCTCGAAGTCGGTAGCCTGGTAAACCAATAGCTCCAAATCCAGAAATCAAATCATTTGTAGTAATCTGCTCATCTCCATCAAAATCTCCCCCAACAGCCGCATGAACGCCTGCACTTATTTCATGCATAAACGCTCCTCCTCCACGAACATTAGTACTCACTGTAAGATCTATACTGGTAGTAGTACTAATTAAACTGTGTGTAACATCAGTAGCAATTGCAAGATGATTTCTGTGATTTACGGATACATAATAATCATCTGGTGCTGCTGCAATTGACAATACAGAGGTTCCATCCATACTAACAATATCCCCATCACGTTGCAATAAGCCGGAAACACCATACAATACGTTTGTGATATCATTTTTATCACGCAATTCTACATATACCCAGTCTACAATAGCGTCATTCCCTTCAGGAATCAACACACTAGCATTCGCTGTGATTGCATCTGCATGAGGAGTGAGCATTGGGATATGACTCATACTTCGAAGGTTATCCTTCATCATACCTGTGTTTGTATCATAAGCACCATGTAAAAACATTTTAACACTTAACAACACCTCACAACTTTCTTCAAGATCATTACTAATCACCCACATATTAGTTGCATTTTTCAGTATCTCTATACCATCTTTTCCTGTACAGTATGGGGTTGGCGGTGCATGAAAAGGAACATTAGGTTGTACTGCCCTAGATCCCCATCCTGTTAACAAACTATCATAATTCGTTTTACTAAAACTGGTCGTTGCGTTAAACATTCCTGCCATATTCACTACATTCGATACATTCCAACTACCTACATCCTGATTAAAAGCAGCAGCACTAGAAAACATATAGGACATATTGGTCACATTGCCCGTATTCCAAGTACTCACATTTCCATTAAAATCCGTTGCACCTGAGAACATAGCAGTCATATCAGTGACATTCCCTGTATTCCATAAACTCAGATCTTGATTAAATTTTGTGGCTCCATTAAACATACTTGCCATGTTAGCAGCTCCTGAAACATTCCAGCCACTAATATCTTGATTGAAGGCTGTTGCTCCTTGAAACATAAAGCCCATATTATCCGTTACACTGGAAGTGTTCCAAGTACTAATATTTCCATTAAATGCTCCTGTCTGCTGGAACATATTACCCATCGCTATTACTTTGGAAACATTCCAATTGCTTAAATCTTGATTAAAAACTGTAGCCTGACTAAACATCGCATTCATCAATGTAACATTAGAAACATTCCATCCACTGATATCCTGATTGAACGCATTCGCTTGATTAAACATTGATGCCATCCCAGTGACACTCGAAGTATTCCAAGCGCTAATATTTCCGTTAAAAACACTCGCTCCAAGAAACATCGAATTCATGCTAGTTACCTTAGACACATTCCAAGAACTTAGGTTTACATTGAATAAACTTGCATTCTCGAACATCAAAGTCATCGACGTTACATTCTCTACATTCCAACCACTAATGTTTCCATTAAATAAACTAGCGTCTTTAAATGCCCCAAACATATTGTTCACCTTAGAAACATCCCAGGTATTTAAGTTTTGATTGAAAATACTCGCTCCCGAAAATATAGAGTTCATATTGGTCACTTTTGAAGTATTCCATCCACTAATGTCAGCATTAAAAGCAGCTGCATTTGTAAACATGTAACTCATTGTCGTCGCATTGGAAGTATTCCAACTACTGATATTACCGTTAAATTTACTCGCTCCATTAAACATACTTTCCATAACGGTCACAGAGGAGACATTCCATGAATTCAGGTTTTGATTAAATTCAATCGCGTTATAAAAAATCGCAAACATATCGTTAACCTTCGAAACATTCCAAGAATTAATATCTTGATTAAAAGCAGCAGCTCCATTGAACATGTGATTCATTTTGGTTACATTAGAGGTATTCCAACTACTTATATTGCTATTAAAAGCGGTTACGCCACTAAACATGCTCTTCATATTGGTTACATTGGAAGTATCCCACGTACTTAGATCTCGATTAAAATTGGACCCGGCAAACATTTCTTGCATATTGGTAATAGTAGACACATCCCAATCACTAACATTACCCATAGAACCTGCTCCAGAAAACATGAAGCTCAAATCTGTTGCTACTGAAAGGTTAGGCGCTCCAGGGTTACCAAAAAAGCTAAAGTTTGTACACCCCTGAAAAGCATTTGCCATGGAAGTCCATACAATACTATTTCCCCAATCGGCTAGTTGTAATAATTTTTGTGCATTATTTGCACCTGCATAGGTAATTCGCAATCGTCTGGTTATATTACTACTACTCGGGCGAATATGGATACTCTTTCCTCCTCCACTGGCAAAAGTAATAATATGTGTTCCTGTAAGATCAACTAGATGTTTACCTGTATCATCAAAATCATTATATATCCCATCGAAATTAATATCTACATCGTATGCGCCATCACTCATAGGCAATGTGATCGTTCTGCTTCCTGGATCTCCTTCTGTAGTTTGAAATGAAGCTGCAAATTCTGTACAAGTACTTCCTGAATCATTAAAAGTCCAACTATATGTGTCTTCCAAAGTAGTCTTTCCACCACTTCCTGCACAATACGTTGCTGGAATTGTGATGTTTATACCAGTACGCACGGTTAACTCTGACCATTTAATTAATAATTTATCGTAATTCTCTGAACTAAAACTTGTGCTCCTTAACAAATTATCCATGGCGGTAACCAAAGAGATATTCCATGAACTCAGATCCTGATTAAATTTAGAAGCTTGATCAAACATAGAATGCATTGTTGTCACTTTAGATACATCCCAGGAAGCGATATTCAGATTAAATGTTTGAGCTTCTTTAAACATAGCACTCATATCAGTTACATTGGACGTATTCCACATACTGATATCTTGATTAAAACCTCTTCCTATATCAAACATATGTCCCATGTTGGTCACACTTGAAACATTCCAATTATTCAGAGGCTGATTATAAAAACCGCTACCAAACATATAACTCATATCCGTTACATTCGATACATTCCAAGAATTGATGTTTGAATCGAAATTATAAGCACCTAAGAACATTCTACTCATATTGGTAACCATACTAAGGTCTGGATTCCCAGCAGTTGCAGAAATACTTAATTCTGGACAACCTTGGAATGCTTGTTCCATAGAAGTCCAAACAATGGTTCCCCAGCTTTGAATCGTTCTTACTTTGTGGCCATCATTACTTCCTGCATAGGCTATCCGTAATTCGTTATTAGGATTGTTATTAGGGTTTGGACGGATTCGAATCGTATGGGATCCTGAACTAGCAAATGTAATCGTATGTGTACCTGTTAAATTGTCTAATGTTTTACCCCCGTTATCTGTATCGCCATAGACAGCATCATTATTAAAGTCTACATCATAAGCTCCTTCAATTATAGGTAATATAATGGTTGTAGCATTGCTATTAAAACTAAGTACCATTTCGGGACAAGATGAAATATCTCCAGTAATCGTCCAATTTAAATTTGTAAGTACTATTCTTCCTGCTGTCCCTGCACAATAGGTAGTAGGTGGTGCTCCAAAAGCAACATTAGTTTGTGTTGTTACTGCTGACCAAGCTGTTAATAGACTACCATAATTTTCTGGACTAAAACTCGTGGCTCCAGTCATAAAATTGGTCATATTGGTTACGGTAGCTACATTCCATGAGCTAATATCTGTATTAAAAGTGCTTGCATTTTGGAACATATTAGACATATCCGTTACAATACTTAGGTTAGGAGCACCTGCTGATGCTGACTGGGTCATATTAATACAACCTTCAAAAGCACTTTCCATAGAAGACCAGACAATAGCATTGTCCCAGTAATCAATACTAGTTAGCTTTTGAGCGTCATTGCTTCCTGCAAATCGAATATGTAATGGATTACTCGCACTAGGGCGTATACGAATGGTATATATTCCAGGACTGGCAAAAGTGATAGTTTTTGTTCCTGTTAAACCATCTAAAGATATTGGCACTGTAGCAAAGTCAGTACCTCCATAGACTCCATCATTATTAATATCTACATCGTATTCACCTGTAGCCATAGGTAACATAATCGTAGCATTACCAGGAGCTCCAAGTTCTGTATTAAACGTGACTATAAAATCTGAACATGCTTTTGTAGCACCATTATTAAAGCTCCAATTTCGGTCGGCTATCAAAGCATTTCTTCCTGCTTCTCCAACACAATATGTTGTGAGTGGCTCACCGAAAGAAACAATATTATTTTGTACATTTAAGCTAGACCATACAGTAAGCATTTTATCGTAATTTCCTGAACTGAAACTCGTAACATTTCTTAAGAAACTAGTAAAATCACTTACATTGACAATATTCCATGTACTTATGTCCTGATTGAATGCTCCAGCACTCGAAAACATGGAGCGCATACTTGTAACCTTTGTAACATTCCATGTACTAATGTCTTGATTGAAAGCAGCAGCACTCGAAAACATGGAGTTCATATTAGTTACATTAGACGTGTTCCAATTACTAATATTTCCATTAAAGGCGGTTGTTTCTTCAAATACATTAGACATGTCGATAACATTCTCTACATTCCAAGAGTTTAAATCTTGATTAAAAGCAGCGGCTTGATAAAATAGTTCATCCATGCTGGTCACCTTGGCAACATTCCATGAATTTAAAGGTTGATTAAAAACAGTTGTATTATAAAACATGAGTTCCATACTTACAACGTTTCCTGTATCCCAACTACTGATATCTCTATTAAAGGTTGTGGTATTGCCAAACATACCATCCATATCTGTAACATTTGCTGTATTCCAATTATTGATGTTTCCATTAAAAACAGTGGCACTATAGAACATGTCTGCCATTATTGTAACATTACTCGTATCCCAATTTGTCAAATCTTGATTAAAAACACTCGCAGACGAAAAAACAGTGGACATCAATGTTACTTTAGAAGTATTCCAGTTATTTAACGGTTGATTAAACGCCGAGGCTTTATCGAACATGTAAGATATCGTAGTCACATTACTGGTATTCCAAGAGTTTAGATTTTGATTAAACGTAGTCGCTTTCTTAAATAGATAAGACATATCCGTAACATTGGAGGTATTCCATCCATTAATATCTCCATTAAAAGCAGTGGCATTTTCAAACATAGATTTCAAAGAAGTTACTATGCTTAAATTAGGTGCTCCAGAAGATACTGGAATATCCAGATTAGCACAGCCATGAAATGCATCTTCCATTGAGGTCCAAACAATCACGTCTCCCCAATTATCAATACGAAGTAACTTTTGCCCACTATTTCCGTTTGCATAAGCAATGCGTAATTGGTTATTGGTATTACTACTATTAGGGCGAATACGGATGGTTTTCTCTCCTCCATTACCTATACCGAAGTCAATGGTTATTGTACCTGATTGATTGGTCAATGCTCCTCCATCTCCGACATCTGTAAAATCTCCATCATTATCTATATCTACATCATAGCTGAATGCGCTATCACCTATCATAGGTATCATAATCGTTGTATTTCCGGGATCTCCCAGAGTAGTATTAAATGTGAGTGTTAGATCTGGGCAAGATTGTGCCAAGTCTCCACTAATGTTCCAATTTTTACCTCCATCAGTTGCTCTATCCAAGAGATCTCTCCCAGCAGCACCATCACAATAATTGGCAGGTGGTGCGCCAAACTCAACATTAGATCGCACTGACTGACTAGACCAGGAAATCAACAACTTATCATAATTTGTCCGACTATATGTACTTATACCTGAAAACATATCCTGCATGTTAGTCACCAATGCTACGTTCCATCCGCTTACATCTTGATTAAAATCTGTAGCATTTCGAAACATTCGACGCATATAGGTAACGCTTACTGTATTCCAAGAGTTCAGGTCCTGATTAAAAATACTGGCTCCGTCGAACATGTTACCCATGGAGGTTACTTTACTCACATTCCATGAACTTAATGATTTATTGAAAGCAATAGCTCCACTAAATGCATAAGCCATATCTGTTACATTAGACACATTCCATGCATTCAGTGGTTGGTTAAAAATAGTATTACCACTAAATGTATAAGCCATATCTGTTACATTAGACACATCCCAACTACCAATAGCTCTGTTAAAAGAAGTAGTAGCATTAAACATGCTACGCATACTCGTTACATTGGATGTGTTCCAGCCAGTAATATCTCCATTAAACGCCGTAGCATTTTGAAACATATGAGACATATCAGTAACATTTTCAGTATTCCAAGAACTAATGTTTCCAGTAAAACCAGTTGCTCCGGAAAACATCTTTGACATATTTGTTACTTTACTCACATCCCAAGCATTAAAATCATAATCCATAGAAGTGGCATTTAGAAACATGGAAGACATATCAGTCACCATATTTAAGTTTGGAATCCCTGCATCAATTGCAATAGTTAAGTTACTACAACTAGTAAAAGCACTGCTCATAGAAGTCCAAACAATCGTATTTCCCCAGTTCTCTATACGTATTAATTTTTCAGCTGCAAAAAAGATTAAATTTCGAATACGTAACTGGTTATTCGTATTGTTAGTTGGATTAGGGCGAATACGGATTGTATGCTCACCTGGAGTACCTAAGTCAATCGTTTCTACACCTGTGCCTGCAAAATTGACTAATGCCCCTCCATCTCCTGTATCCGTAAAATCACCATCATTATCTAGATCTACGTCATAGGTCCCATCTAAAATCAGTAAACTAATAGTCGTACTATTTGCATCACCTTCAGCAGTGGTATTGTAGGTCAATATAAAATCTGAACAAGACTCCGTATCACCAGTAATTTGCCAATTGTTAGGGGGATCAGTTAAAATCTTTCTTTCTTCTTTTCCTAGACAGTAGCTCGTAGGGGGCGCTCCAAATACAACATTCTGTTGTACAGACTGTGCAGCCCAGCCAACGAGTAAATTGTCATAGTTCTCTGAGCTAAAACTGTTCGCTCCAGATAGAAAAGCTGTCATCTCTGCAACATTACTAATATTCCAAGTACTCAGATCCTGATTAAAAGCCGTTGCGTTAACAAACATAAAATCCATATCTGTAACACTCGAAGTATTCCAAGTACTGATATTTCCATTAAAGACATCGGTATTCTGAAACATATTATTCATTAAGGTTACCTTAGATACATTCCAGGAACTCAGATCCCGATTAAAAGCTCTTGCAGAGGTAAACATTGCATTCATCTCTGTGGCATTTGAAACATTCCATCCACTCAAATCTTGATCAAATAGCGTAGCAGTATGGAACATCGCTGCCGTGGTTGTAACATTCTCCACATTCCAATTGCCTATATTCTGATTAAATGCTGGAGTGTTAAAAAATAGATAGGACATATCGGTTACATTAGACGTGTTCCAATTACTGATATTTCCATTGAATTTACTTGCACCTCCAAACATTACGTTCATAAAAATAACACTAGAAGTATTCCATGAATTTAAATCTTGATTAAAAGCAATCGCACCATTAAACATGTTAGACATATTAGTCACCTTAGAAACATTCCAGCTATTTAAAGGTTGATCGAACAGCGCAGCATTGATAAACATAAAAGACATGCCCGTAACACTTGCCGTATTCCAAGTACTGATGTTTCCATTAAATTTACTCGCAGTTTGAAACATATTGTTCATACTTATCACCTTAGAAACATCCCAATTGTTTAGATCTTGGTCAAAGACACTTGCACTACTGAACATTGAATTCATAAGGGTAACACTAGAAGTATTCCAAGTATTTAGAGACTGATTAAACAAAGCAGCTCCCTGAAACATTCCCGTCATAGCTGTAACTTTGCTTACATTCCAATTATTTAGAGGTTGATCAAACTTTGGAGCTAATCCGAAAGTATAACCCATATTAGTTACATTCGATACGTTCCAAGTACTCACATTTCCATCAAAAATACTAGCTTCAAAAAATACAGCTTGCATATTTGTAACGGTGGAAACATTCCACCCACTTAAATCTTGATTTAATTTCTCCGCTCCAGCGAACATAAAAGCCATACTAGTTACCGAACTCAGGTTTGGCTCACCAGCTGAGGCTGCAATATTCATATTAGAACATCCTTGAAAAGCACTATCCATAGAAGTCCAGACAATGGTCGTTCCCCAATTGTCAATACTCGTTAATTTTTCTGCATCGTTTGCATCATTATATGCTATTCGTAATAGATTACTAGCATTACTAGTAGGATTAGGGCGAATACGAATGGTTTGTATTCTTGCTACGCCTCCAAGATCAATGATTTGTGTATTCTGTTGATCGGTTACATCAAAACTTCCATTATTGTCTGTATCTACGTCATAAGTACCACCACTCATAGGTAAGGTAATGGTAGTGCCTCCTGTACCTAACCGTGTATCAAAGGTGAATGCAGCTCCTTCACAAACTTCACTCGTGTCTCCAGAAATACTCCAATTATTGGGTGCACTAGTTAGTCTATTTCTCCCAGCATTATCATCACAATATGTTACTGGCGGAGCACCCAAAGTAACATTTGGATTCACCTCTTGTAACGACCAATAATTAAGTAATTTATTATAGTTTTCTCTAGTAAAACTTGTAGTACCAGAAAACATATCTGTCATATTAGTAACATTAGAAATGTTCCAACTACTTATATCACCATTAAAACTGGTAGCTCCCTGAAACATAGAACTCATATCAGTAACCATACTTAAATTTGGCGCTCCTGCAGATGCAGAAATAGTCATGCTAGTACAACCTTGAAAAGCATTTGCCATAGAAGTCCATACAATCGTAGAGCCCCAACTCTCTATACGTACTAACTTTTGAGCTCGGTTGCCATTTGCGTACGCAATGCTTAATTCATTACCTGTATTAGAAATATTTGGTCGGATTCGAATTGTAAAATCGGATAATGTTCCAATCATGATATCTTTGTTACCAGTTACATTCTTAAAGTCGCCAAAATCTTCATATGATCCATTATTATCCATATCAACATCATAAGCTCCTCCAGTGATTGGTAGCGTAAATATGGAGCTAGCAGGATCATCTATCTGCGTATTAAAAGTTAAAACTAAATCTTGCCCCCAAATAGCTCCATTTAAGAGAAGGAAAATAAGCGTAAAGATGTATTCATTTCTTTTCATTTTCGGGGGGATTTAAGTGGTTATCTTTTTCTTGGGAATAAGAAGATAATTACCTCATAGATGACATTTTTCCTACCCTTCTACCAAAGTTCTCAGTTATTTACCAAAAACCCTATGGGTAACCATACACATGTAATATGATGTGCCCTTATCGTAACAAAAGGCTCTTTAATCGTAACAGATACAGCTTTTTCCAAGTCATTTTGTCTTTTTTTCGTGTTAATTTTTTCCCAAAACATAAGAATTTGGTCAATATTACCTTGGAGGAAGTCGATCCAAATATTACAAGAATAAGTCATTCTATTACAACCATGAAAATCATAAAAGCAACGTACTATATTAAGAAATTAATGACATAAACGAGCTCAATAGAAGTTGCTTTTAAGGAAAGAAATTAACTTTGTATTCCCAAGATAGTTACATTGGCGAATTTAATTTTATGCTACTGTTTATTTCAAATAGATTCGGTCTTATAACTATTTACATATGAAATATTTAACTTTAATTGGACGTATTGTTTTATGTACAACATTTATAGCAATTAATTCGTGTAAATCGAATGAGGTTTCTGACCCAATTACCATTCCTAAAGACGCGAAAGTACTTATTATCGGTGCTGGTGCTTCTGGGTTAAATGCTGCAAAAACTTTACTAGACAATAATGTAGATTTTACTGTTTTAGAGGCTTCTGATAGAATTGGTGGTCGTTTAAAAAAGAATGATACATTTACTGATTTCCCTTTAGATTTAGGTGCCGAATGGATTCATGGAGAGAAATCAAAAACATATTATTGGGCAAAACAACAAGGGATTACTGTTGTTAAGGATAAAACAAAAGGGTTGCTTTTCTATAAAGAAAAATTATACACAGAAAAAAAAATTCCTGAAGAGTTATTTCCTTTACTTGAGTATATTATAGAAGGAGCAGGATCTTCTAAAGATCAAAGCTTAAAAAATTGGGCTATAGATAAAGGATATGGATCGGAAGTATATGATATCTTGGAATCTACAAGTAATGATAGTGGTGGTTCAGCTTCTTTGCTCAGTGCTCGAAATGCTATGCTAGAGGAGGAAGAATGGAGCGCTGGAGAAAATGATTACAAGGTTAGAGATAAAACTTATTTTGATTTAGTGTACAACACATTGGTGCCTAATATAAAAGATAGTATTATTCTAAATTCTCCTGTAACGAAGATCAATTATTCTGGAGAGAAAGTTGTTGTAATCGCTAATGGTAAAAATTATGAAGCAGATAGAGTAATCATAACAGTCCCCTTGAAAGTTTTAAAAAATAAGTATATCACCTTTGAACCTAAATTACCTCTTTCTAAACGTAAAGCAATTGATAAAATAGGCATGGAAGCTGGAGTAAAAGTATTTCTAAAGTTTTCTACAAATTTCTTTGCTGGCAAGAGTGTTTCTGGAGCTAAGATAGGTCCTTTTTATTATGATGCTTCATATGGGAAATCTTCCTCTACTCCTATTTTAGGATTGTTTGCCACAGGTAATAAAGCACAAAAAATAAGTGTTATGACTGAAGCTACTGCCGTTCAATTCATTTTAAAAGAACTTGATCAAATTTTTAAAGACAAGGCTACGGCAAACTATACTGGTGAATACTTGATTCAAGATTGGACCAAAGAACCTTTTATTGGTGGTGCCTATTCTTATGCAACTGTTGGTATGGGTAATGCTCGAGAAAAATTAGCTGCTTCTGTAAAAAACAAGCTCTTTTTTGCGGGTGAGGCAACTCATTTAAAAGGGCATAATTCTACAGTACAAGGTGCTTTAGAAACTGGTAAGCGTGAAGCAAATAAAGTACTCAATTCTTTTAACTAAAAAATTAATTCTCATGAAATCTGATTGTCCAATTTGTGGTTGCGGTATGAATACTAGAAAAAAAAGATCATTCACCTTAAGAATGCTACTCCCCAATAGTAAAAAATACAAGTGTGGTAATTGTAGATCTTTGTTTATTATTTTTTTACAACGTGCCTTTTTATTAAAAAGAGGGCACTTAATTAACCCATAATATATTTCAATAAACTCCTGAAATAAATAAGTTTTTACGTACTTATTTACATAAAGCTTCTTTTAAAAGGGAAGCTTTTTTGTTTTCTTATTTTTTCTTCTACAACTAGTTTTTACAAAAACAAAAGAACCAATACTCATTGTACCAACTCTTTTGAAAGTTTATCTATCCTAAAAAACTATTTAGTCAAAAAGTATTCTTTCTGAAGCGAAAAATAGTCCAAAGAATTTTACTTCTAAGAAAGTCAAACTTTTTATCTTAGCACCATAATTCATTTATGTTATTCGTACAAAACTTCGTCTTAAAAAGATGAAGTTTAATTTTTATATAATCTATGCTAAAAACTTCTAATGCCTATATCGCTAAGGCAACTTTACAAAGAGTTGGAAATAAGCTGAGTCAAGAATTAAGTTATACCACTGAAGAAGAAATTGTCTTCTCTGAAGAAGAAGAGGCTTTATTAAAAGGGTTCTTTTTGCGATCTATTAAATCTAGTTTGGAGTTGATGAAATTCTCTCATCATGTAAGCCTGGATTATAATACCGTATATGATAATAGCAAGAAGTATTTTGATAGGGAAATCTCCTTTATTGAATATTCTAATCATATTCTGAATCATTTGTATGAAAAATCTAATCACCCTCAAATAAAGACAGGTGAATTATTTGTGATTCATTTTGAAGGATTTCAGTTTCAAGAAATTACTACGGATGCGATTGGAATTTTTAAAATTGAGAATAAGATCGATTATTTGAAGTTTCATCATCAAGATAAGGACCTCGATTTCACTATTAACAAAGGGGTTAAGCTTCAGAAGATAGACAAAGGTTGTTTGATTATTCCTACCGAACTTTCTGATGGATATAGAGTCATTTCCATTGATAATAACAGTTATGATGCCAATTATTGGAAGCAGTCTTTTTTAGGACTAGAAGAAGTATTGAATGATTCCTATCAGACAAAACATCATTTACATTTACTATCGAGCTTTTCAAATACATTGGTAGAAAACAATGATACTTATGCTCAAAAAGAATTTATGAGTCAAGGAATTCAATTGTTTAATGATCATGAGGTGATTAGCAAAGACCTCATAGAGGAAGAATTGTTATCTCCATTTGATGTAGTAGATTCTTACGCCCAATTCAAACATCAGTACAACAAGGAAAATAATTTGGATCTTGAGGAACACTTTAATGTATCTAATAACACGTTAAAGAAGGAAAAAAGAAAAATCAAAAATCAAATTAATCTAGATACCAATATTCAAATCAAACTAGATATTAGTGATGGAGAGGCTCTTAAAGAACATATTGAAAAAGGATATGACGCCGACCGAAAAATGCACTTTTACAAAGTGTATTACAATGAGGAAACCTAGGCTTTAGGTAATCTCTTCTATTAAATTTTTATTTACCAGGGTCCAGTTGGTCAATGCATTTGTACCTCCTTCAATGTCTAATTTTGAAATGATATTGCTTCGGTGTTTTTCTACGGTTCGAATGGATACAGACAATGAATCGGCTATTGCTGCATTTGACATTTGATTTGCGATCAATTTGAGGATTGTAATTTCTGAAGCAGTTAAGAATTGTATTTTTCGTAATTCCTCATTTGCATTTTGTATGGATAAGTTATCAAAGGAAGGGCTGAAATATGTTTCGCCTTCTAGTACTCGATGAATACATCTTTTTATTTCAATAAAACTATCCTCTTTTAATAGGTATCCATGTATTTGTAGTGCTTTTGCCTTTGTAACGTAATCTACTTCTTTATGATATGAAAGCATCACGAACTTGGTAGTTATCCCTTTCTCCTTTGCTTCCTTAACAACTTCAAAGCCAGTTAACAATGGCATATCGATATCCAATAACGCTAAATCTGGCTTGTATTTAGCAATCATACCTAGCGCTTGTTTACCATCAGATGCCTTACCTACAATATTAAAATCATTCGCACGTAATTCTTTATATAATCCATCTAATAATAACGGATGGTCATCGGCTATAACAATTGAAATTTCTTCAGGGTTCATTCTATTTTATCGTTTGGAATAACTAGTTCGACAATAGTTCCTCTAGTAGGTTCGGTATAAATACGAAATTTGGCATCAATTATTTTAGAGCGCTCCATTAAAGTTTTCATTCCGAGATTCTTATTCGTTCTTAAGGTCTTTAAAAAATCAAACCCTTTACCATTATCCTTTATAACGACCTCTATAGTCTCTATATTGTTAATAATTGCCACAGATGCGGACTTAGCCTCTGAGTGTTTTACCATATTGTTCAGGGATTCTTGAATAATCCTATATACATGTAGCACACTGTTTTTTGGCAATAGATCGTCAATATTATCTATTTCTTGTGTGAAGAAAATGTCAGTATGGGCGTCTATTTCTGTTACCATAGATTCAACCGCGGCCGTAATGCCAATTCTCTCTAGAGTAACAGGATGTAATCCCTTGGAAATACTTCGCAATTCTTCCAATGTATTTTGAGCCAGCATATCAATATCTGAATGATTACAGTCTTTTGCTTTTTTGGTTAATAACATTAGTTTTTGACCAACACTATCATGAAGATCTCTTGCCAATCTTGTGCGTTCTTCTTCTTGTCCTTTAATAAGATTTCTGGAGTATGCTGCCTGCAGATACTGCTTTCCTCTTACAAACTGCTTGGTTCTAAAAAGATATAAGATCACAAACACGGCTAACAACCCAATCCCTCCGAAGAGCATCCATTGTGTCTTGAATTTATTTTCTGAATCCAATATGGTGATCTCTGATTCCTGATTTGCAATTTTTGCATCTCTCTTTTCTGACTCATATAAGGTTTGATAATACAGTAATGCCTGTGCTTTTTGAACACTCGAGATAGAATCATCCATTCTAGCAAACTTTCTATAATGCGTAAAAGCAGCATCTGTTCTTCCCATTTTCTCATAAATCTTATATAATAAAATCTGAGAAGCCATTATATTCTCCGCATCTCCTGAATTTGCTTTTTTCAACGCATATGTTTTTGCAAGGCCGAGTGCTTTTTCAACATTACCTGTACTCAAATTATAATAGGCGTATGCTTTAATATACATAGGAGCAAACAATCCTTTTGTATATCGATCAGAATCTTTTTGGATCTTTATTAAAATAGGTTTTGCTTTTTCAATGTCGTTGTTTTCAGAATAAGCCATTAAGAATTTTATGAGTAACTGGGGCTCATATTGATCTCTGAGTTCCTCAGATTCGTTGGCATATTTAAGCCCCTCTTTTAAGTATTTGATTCTCGACTCAAACTCTCCCGTTTTTGCAGCATCAATAGCTGCATTAAACAATGAAGATAATAGACCTGGGTAGTACAACTTCTTCTTAGAAAGCTCAATAACCTTGTCTCTCTCTTTTTTAGCCTCTTTATAAAAACCATTTAGACTATATAAGTTTGCCCTCGAACCTGCAGTATTCAAAAATCGGATTGTATCTTTTGTTTTCTTATAGATATTTTCTACCTCTTCGAGTAACTTAAAAGATTCTGCATAGTGTCCTAATTTAGAGTACGCATCCGAAGTATATTTTTTTGCGACTCCATATAATAAAGAATCACCACCCACCAGTGCGTAGTTAGCAGCTATATTATACATATCTATTGCCTTCTCTATCTCATCAGAAAAATAATAACTGTCCCCTCCATTTACATAAAACCTTGCTTGCACTAAGTTATTTTTTACTGGTAATCTTTTATTGACAAATTCATTGAAAAAAACTTTAGCTTCTCCTGGCCTACCTAGTCTGTTACTTAAAGACCATACCAATCTAGCCGCTTGCCTCATCGCGAGATCAAGTGAATCTATCTCAATTGCATATGCAATCGTGGTCTTTACTATGGAATCGTATTTGTATTGTAACTTGTCTCTGGTATACCAACATAAGCTGTCCATAAACATAAGTTTTTCCCCCTCGTCAGTCTTATCAATTTTGACTTTAAGGGATGCAACTTTTTTATCTAGAAATGTATTCTGTGCAATTGAAAAAGTAGATATCAATAACACTAAACCAAAAATAATCGCCCTCACTAAATTAATTTTGAATAAAGGTATTTAATAATAAAACACCAAAAGTTAGTAGTAACACTTACTCCTTAAAGTGTATACCAGTACTAAAGTAACATTTTATACTAATAAAACCCTATCTATGATAAGGTTTTGATGGTGATAATATACCTAACATTGTTCAATAATCCCAAAGTATTTATTGTGTAATAAAACTTATAGCTACACCTCCACCTTCAGCAAGATGTATTGTCATTTTTGAATCCTTGTTTACTTTTATGGTTTCTATATCTAAAGATAGTGGGTTTTTATCCCAATGTGCATCCTTTCCATCTTTATAAATGGTTGCAGTATACTCTTGATTTTCGTCTAAAAAGTCTAAGTTTAGCTCAAATGAACGTTTATTTTCATCGGTGATGCTTCCTAAAAACCAATTTCCAGTCTCTCGTTCCTTTCTAGCAATGGTAACATAGTCTCCAACTTCACCATTCAACACCTTGGTTTGCTCCCAGTTTACACCCACATCTTTGATAAACTGTAATGGTGCTGGATTGGCTTCGTAATGCTCTACTAAATCAGCTGCCATCTGGACAGGGCTGTATATGACTACATATAATGCCAATTGTTGAGCTAACGTAGTATTTACTTGATTGTCTTTTCGATATTCATCAAACTTAATATTAAAAATACCTGGCGTAAAGTCAATAGGCCCTGCTAACATTCTAGCAAAGGCTACAATTGGTAAATGTTCTGGCGGATTTCCTCCATCTCCAGACCACGCGTTAAATTCTTGTCCTCTTAACCCTTCTCTAGAAATAGTATTCGGATATGTTCTTCTTAACCCAGTTGCTTTTATTGGTTCATGTGCATTAATTGCTACTTGATATTTTGCTGCTTTTTCAACCGTGTTATTGTAATGATTCACCATATATTGTCCATGATGGTATTCTCCCTTAGGTAGGATCTTTCCAACATAGCCTGTCTTTACAGCATGTATTCCATATTTTTTCATCAAGGCGAAGGCAGTATCTTGTTGTTTGGTATATGTTGCTGTCGCTGCTGATGTTTCGTGATGCATGATTATTTCAACTCCTTTTTCTCGCGCATAGCGCACCACTTCCTCTAAGTCATAATCAGGATACGTGGTTACAAAATCAAAAACACCTTCTCTGTCTTCAAAACCAATCCAACGTTCCCAACCAGTATTCCATCCTTCCACCAATACTCCTTTTATATTATTCTTGGCTGAAAAATCTATAAATCGCTTTACATTTTCTGTAGTGGCTCCATGACGTCCGTGTGCTTTTCCAGTATCTGTCCATTTGCCATTCACCATTTCCATTCCGTAATCCCAAGAAGATTTTCCCAAATGCATTTCCCACCACACTCCTGTGTATTTCATGGGTGTAAACCAAGAAACATCTCCAAGTTTGTTCGGTTCATTCAAATTAACGATCAAATTAGATTCGATCAACGCTGGAGCATTATCTGTGATATGAATGCTTCTCCAAGGCGTATGAAACGGTGTAGTTCTTCTTACCTTATAATCATGATTCTTAGACCCTACTAAATGACTCTTAAGGTTCAGGTTAATTGTATCCACTTCTAAAGTCATTCCTGAATAATCTACTAAAGCCGCTTCGTGAAAACTTAGATGAATACCATCCTTACCAACCATGGTTACGGGCGTGCTCACTGCATTTTCAGGGATATTACTTTGCGCTAGGTTGGTTTTTGGGATATATGATTTTGCATCTATATGGGAGAGTTTTGTTGTGCTATACAGATGTTCATAGATATCCCAATCGCCAGGTATCCAAAATGTCTTATAATCTTCAGTAAGATTAAACTCAGTATGTTCTTCTGTAATTAGAGCTTCCTTTAAATTCGGTTGCTCGGGAAATTCATACCGGAAACCTACTCCATCGTTATACACACGAAAAACAATATTCATCTTTCGCTGCAAGTCCAATTTTTCTTCAAGTTCTACGGTAACCTCATTGTAGTGATTTAACACATTTAACTGCTCACCCCAAGGCATTTGCCAAGTTTCATTTACTTCCGTTGGTCGTTTAACTCTAGCTATAAACCCTTTACTAATAGCAGGAGCATTTTTTAATTCAAAGCCAACATAAGACGTATCTATAATTGCCCTTTCTTTATATTGAATAGTATAAAAAAACTTGCCCTCTAGAGATAAATGAAAATCTACCGAGATATTTTCATCAGGAGACGTTACTCCAGCTGATTCAACTTCGCAGGAAGTAAAAATTAATGATAATACTCCTATTAATAAAATCAATTTAATTTTCATATTCTAATAATGGTAAGGACTAAATTTAATAATTGACATTTCTTCACTTCTGTATCTTAAATACTGTTTGTCTTTCATTGAAGTTTCATAATAATTGTAATAAATTATGGCATTAGTACTCCATGAGAATCCAGAAGTAATTCTAAGATTATTTTTGTACCAGAATTTAAGATTTACCCAAGGTTCATGAAGGTTAACTTTTGAGTCAAATATAGGTCTTATAATTCCCCTATTATATGCACCATATATATTTTTAATATCTTCTTCCAAATCAAGAATAGAAGGCCTACTAATATCATTTAAATAATAACCAAACATCTTTAATCTTTCATTCTGAAACGACATCAAAATTGGGATTGTATCTTCTCTATTGATATAGTTATAATCAGTAATGGTATATATTTCTCTTGGTATGCTATCAAGTGGAATTTCTTTTTTGAAAAACACTTTGTATTCTACTAGGCTGTCTAATTTATGAGTTACTTCTTCTTTACCCATAGAAAATTCAAACCCAAAAGGAAGCTTTTTAGTAAGAAAACCTGATTGGCTTGCTTTATCATCCTGGTCTTCAACATATGCATTCTCTTCTAATAATTGTTTCAAAACTTTATCTTCCTTACAAGATGAAAAGTAACAGGCAAAAATTATAAATAAAAGGAAATTCTTATACATTATTTTCTTTCTAAAAGGACAATGGTAAAATCTGAATTTACTGCTGCTTTTCCATCTTGTACTTTGATAATTTGATTGGAATATACATCTTTTACCATTTCCCCATCCTCAAAAATAGCAGAAACATCTATAGATTTCATTCCTTTTCCCATATCTAAGGCTACTACTACCTTATCCTCATAGTTGTTGCTTGCATAAACTCTTGAAAAGGTATAAGGTTTCTGAGATATTATTTGATGCCTTCCTGCTCCAACAGAGGGGTGATTCGCTCTAAACCTACCGAGTTTTTGCCAATGACTTAGTATTTCTTTTGTTTTAGGGTTACTATTGATAGCTTCCCAATTCATAAAAGATCGCAGTGTTGCATCCCCTATTGTTCCTTCAATGACTAAGGATCTTCCAGATTCATCTCCATAATACATTTGCGATGCTCCTGGAGCCAACAGTAACATGGTTCCCGTTTCAAAAGGTTTTTCTCGTTTCGCATCAAACGGTTGCCCATCATCATGAGAACTTAAATAGTTCAATGTCCCATAGCCTGCTAATTCTGTATGTAAAATACTATCATATCTACTATATACAGCTTCCTTACTTTGCTGTTTCGCGTTCCATTTGAATTCAAAATTGATCAAACTATGGAATGCTTTATCAAAATAATCTACTTTTTTATCACCAAAGTTATAGCGTTTTCCAGAAGAGATTCCATAACCATATACCTCTCCAACTAAATAAAAATTGTTATCATCTAATACCCTATCAGCATTATTGTATTTATATTGTGCAAATGCATAATCACATTCGTTTTTAAACTCTTGCCAGACATTTTCTTCTGTATGTTTTACCGTATCTACTCTATATCCATCAATACCAAACTCCGTAATATAATCCGTTAACCACTTCATAATATAAAAGCGTGGTGCTCTTGGATATCCTGTGCGTTCAAAGAATGCATCTAATTCTTTTACTTCTTGCTCGTACCTTCCTTCTGCCTTCCATTTCGCAACCAACTGAGGAGGTAATGTTACCTCCGCATTGCTATCGGTTAGAATATCTGGCAGATTTTTCACCAAAGTACATTTAATCGTATTCTTGTAATTATTGTATGTACATTGTGGCTCAGTTCGCACCCAGTCCGATGGCCATACAGGATCTTTTTCTGTTACGGGTCCTGTGTGATTAATTACAGCATCCAAAAGCACTCTAATACCATTCTTATGTGCTTCTGTAACGAGTTCCTTTAAATCTTCTTTTGTTCCATAATTGGGATCAATAGCAGTCCAATCTTTCGTCCAATATCCATGGAACCCGTATGTAATCCCAGTTCCTTCATCTGTTCCTCCATGTATTTGCTCTACGATTGGAGTCATCCAAATAGCATTGATTCCTAAATCCGTAAAATACCCTTCTTTGATTTTTTGAGTAATTCCTTTAATATCTCCTCCTTCAAATCCGCGTAATTTACCGGTCTCTTTTGTTCTCTCGAAATTAATATCATTCGTTGTATCTCCATTGTTAAAACGATCCGTAAGCAAAAAATACAAGTTTGCGTTTTCCCATAAAAAAGGGGTTTCTTGTGGTACTTCTTTTTGTTTACAACTGATAAGTAATAGAATACTTAAAAATATAAGGCTGATTCTCTTCATGCTAATTCGTTAAAACTTTATACTCCCACGGTTTCAAAGAAATTTTTGCTCCTGTTAACTTAAGTTCAGCATTAGAGAAATAATCTTTAAACAGTCCTTCCTGCTCCAATTTAAAACTAGCTCCCTTGTCTGATAAGTTCGCTATGTATATCAATATTTCATCGCCTTTTTTTCTTTCGATAACAAGTACGTCACCATCTTTCTGTAACGATCTATATGCTGCGGCACTTCTACCTCCATGTAAGGCTGTGTTTGACTGTTTTAGTTTTCCTAATTTTTCTAATAAGGCCCACATACTTCCTTTACGCTTAGGTATTGAATCTTTTTCAAAGAACTTTAATCTATGAGACAAGTTATATTCTTGACCCGAATAGATCAATGGCATTCCGGGAGCCACATAGCTTAACACAGTTAATGCTTCAGAAGCTTTCCCCATGCGCTCTGTAATAGCGCCGTTCCATGAGTTTTCATCATGATTGGTAACAAAGGTCATTAGAACATCGTCTTTTGCATAACGCTTTTGATCTTTCTCCATTACCTCATTCCATTTTTTTGTAGCTTCTTTTCCTTTAGCAATATGATTCATGGTGTGGTGTCTATCCCATCCGTATGCCATATCGAACAATCCATCTTCTAATAATTCAGGTTCCCAAGCTTCTGCCAGCATAAAAATATCTTTCTCTTTACGCAATTGAGGAATTGCTTCTTTCCAAAAATCTGACGGTACTGATCCAGCTACATCACATCTAAAACCATCTACACCTTCTTTTGTAAGCCAGAACTTCATATCTGCTATCATATCCTCACGCATTTCTTTATTATCGTAGTTCAAGTCTGCCACGTCTGTCCAATCTGTTCCTTTAGGGTGAATTACTTCTCCTTTTTCATTCTGCGTATAATAATCTGGATTCGTTTTTAACCAAGTATGATCCCACCCTGTATGATTAGGTACCCAATCTAAGATAATATAGATTCCGTTTTCATGAGCAGCGGATACCAGTTCTCTAAAATCTTCTATCGTTCCAAATTCTGGATTGATCTTGGTAAAATCAGATACGGCATAATAGCTACCCAGCATTTTTTTGCGCTCCTTTTCATCTTTTATCAAATTTGCAAACTGACCACCTGTAGCTTTTCTTTTAGTTTCCGAGATTGGAAAAATTGGCATAAGCCAAACAATCTTCACCCCAAGCTTTTTTAATTCAGGGATATCCTTCGTGAATGCATCGAACGTCCCTTCATTTGAATATTGCCTGATATTCGCTTCATAGATAATGGCATTCTCCATCATATTTGACGAGAAAGGTGCTATCTCTTTGCTTTTGTTTTCAACAATTTTTTTCTTTTTCTCTTGACAAGAAAAAAGAGTTACGATAGCAACTAAAAAAAGGATGCTTTTAGAATTCATGTACCTATGATTTTAATTTGATTTTTATTTTTAAATTTTCTTTAGGATTCCACTCAATAGGAATCGTCAATTTGTTTTTATACAGACCGGCTTCCACTTTTTTCTTCCCAATTTTAATAGATCGAGGGTACTCAGATATATTATGAATGATTAATTCTATTTCTTTTGGTTTGCTTTCGAAGTTTTCCCCAATTTCTGCTTTTAGCGTTATATCTAAGCTATTTCCTCTTAGATCACTTTGAAAGAATAGTTTTTCGTACGCACCTTTTTTATCTGCATTTGCGGTTAATCCATCATCATTATACATTTCTCTTCTGCTAACGTATACGGAAGGATCATTATAATAATGCAACTGGATTTTATTAGGATTATACTCTCCTGTATGCTGCATAGGATATGCCATTGGGATGAAGGCACCGCCACGTACAAATGTTGGAATATAGTTTTCTTTTGTAGGTATTCTTCTGGTAATACCACCTTCTATCATTTCATCTGTATAGAAGTCAAACCATGAATTTCCGTCAGGAAAATACATGTTTACTGTTTGTTCTTTAGGTTGAAGAATTGGTGTAATGAGAAAATCAATACCCCACAAATACGTTGATGATAATGAGCTTAGTTGACTCTTCTTAGGCTCTTCGAAAAACAATGGACGCATAAGTGGGGCTCCTGATATATGGTTGTGGAACGCCAAAGTATAGTTGTAAGGTAGTAATTTGTATCGTAACTCAATAGCTTCTTTTGAAAGTTTTTTCGCCTTAGAAGATCTAAAAACGGGTTCGCTAGGCACATCTTCTTGTGCGTGCGGTCTAAATATGGGCTGAAAAACACCATACTGTAACCAACGTACATACAATTCATCATCCAAATTGGCACCTGCAAAACCTCCAAGGTCAGAGTGCATATATCCAATTCCCTGTATGCCCATTTGTAATGAAATTTCAGGTTGAGATACCAAACCTCCCCAGCTTCTACTTACATCTCCAGACCATGGAATAAGTCCATATCGTTGCGACCCTGAATAGCCAGCTCTCATTAAAATGAATGGTCGTTCGTTTGGGTATTCTTTTTGATATCCTTCATATATCAAACGTGCCCAATCGTGTCCATAGATATTATGTACTTCGTCTGCCGTGCCAGTGGAATGTAATAGCTTTGATGGATGCACTTCAGGCTCACCTAAATCTCCCCACATTCCTTTGACTCCTAGATCGATTAATTCTTTATAAATATTCCAAAACCATTGTTCTCCCTCAGGATTGTAAATATCGATCAACCCTGTATTTCCAAAATAAAAATCGTAGGTATAAGGATTTCCTAACGAGTCTTTAGCCAGCACAGCTTTTTCAGTCGCTTCTTTCCAACGGTCAGATGTGGTAAGCACAAATGGCTCTGTAATGAGCACGGTTTTTACACCTTTATTATTCAGCTTTTCAACCATACCCTTCATATCTGGAAAGGAATCTTTGTATACAGCTAAATTTCCCATGGTTCCCTTTATATCTTTTCCGAACCAATATAAATCTAGAATAATAGCATCTACAGGAATAGAGTCCTGCTTAAATTTGTCAATAGTAGTTTCTGTTTCTTTTTGAGAATGATAGCCAAATCGACTTGAAAAATTACCTAATGCCCATCTCGGAGGCAAAGGTTGTTTTCCTGTAAGGTTGGTATAATTGTCTACCATATCTAACCAAGAGTCGCCTACAATTACTTGATACGTTTTTCTTCCCGAAATAGTTTCGTACGTAAGGGTGTTGTTCTTTTTACTGTCCAAATCTAAATAACCGATTGGAGCATTATCAAAATGTAGCATATACATTTTAGATGAAGCGACCACTGGCATAGTAAAATTCATGAGCTCCGATCGTTCCTGATATCCATAATGTGCCTTATTATACAATTGTAGTCTATTACCACGTCTGTTCATTCCCAAGGCTCTGGCTCCACCTCCATATAATACTTCATCTGGAGTTAAGTTGAATTGTATCGTTTCGAAATCGCTGGTTCTTTGATAACCATTTTTTTCAGATATGACATTTTCATCTTTATGCCAGTAAGAGATTGTAAATGGTTTTTTTCTAATTGAAACGGATAGTTCTTTACTTTTAAATACAATTATAGAATCGTTCTCGGTATGGCGAACATTAGAAAATGTAGACTTTAAAACTACTGCGTGCGACTTCTTTTGCGAAGTCATCTCGCCTTTTGGAATAAATGTGGTCTCTACAACTTTTGGTGTATAAAACTTCATTTTATAACTTCCATCAGAAACATTAATTTGTAATTGATGATCTGTATATTGAGCATCAATAAACGTTCTTTCTTTTATTGCATTGGGAAACAACCATAAAATTGTTTCTTCAAAATTGGTGCGCCAAAGTTCCTCATTATGTTTTCCTTCAGGGACAACTTTAGCGTATATGTTCTGTTTTGGAAATCCTTGACTTTTTAAGGTCTTCACCATACTGTTCATATCTCTGACAGTTTGGTTTATTTCTTTATACCGTGTGTTGCCTCCTTCTTTTCCTCCCGCTAGAAAATATATTTTAGAATCTTTAATATTCCCATGACTTCTGGAAAACTCATTGACTTCAGGAGCAAACCAAAACGCAGGTGAATACACTCCTATTTTTCCAAAAACCGTTGGGTATTTTAATCCAGCGTAATGAGAAATCAATCCCCCCATAGAGCTTCCAATAATTGCTGTATTGTTTTTACCAGATAATGTTTTGTAATTGGTATCTATATATGGTTTTAATGTATTCACAATAAACTCTATATAAGCATCGCCTTCTCCTCCACCATATTTTTCATTCTTCCACGGTGAGTATTCATCCAATCGCTTTTCACCTCCGTTGTCTACTCCAACAACTATTAGTTTTAAATTCTTTTCGTTGAATAGTTTGTTTAATGTTTCATCTACACTCCATTCTCCGGAAAATGATGTATTTGCATCAAAAAGATTTTGACCATCATGCATATAAACAACAGGATATGATTCATTAGATTTTTCATATCCAGGCGGTACATATACCCATACTCTTCTTTTTCTGTTGAGTTGTGGTATACTAAAATCTTCAGCTAAAACTGAAACATTCTTGGCAACTGTAGTGGTTGTTTCTTTATCAAATAAATGATCCCAGCCTTCAATTTTTACCTTTAAAGTATCATTCGGTTTATTGAACGTATACGCACGGTTATCCACACTCGCTCCTTTTGCATCACACTCTACTGATTCCCAAGAACCTTGTGTAAATTTGAATTGAATCTGTTTTAATTCTTTAGGTAATGTAATTACATACACACCTTTTTTTTTCTTAAGTTGATACTGTTTTTTTCCACCAGACCATCCCTCGAAATCTCCCGAAATAAAAAGAGAAGCATTTTCTGGAGTCCCTTTGGGAAGTTGTTCAACAGTAATAATTACCTGAGCCGAAAGATTCAACCCAATAAGCATTATCACCGATAGTAAAAGTGAAAAATTCTTCATGTTAGTTCAGTTTGGTAGTAAATAAAGTTACTCCTTTCGGATTAATCTTTAATTCTCCTTCCCAGATCATTTCTTTATCTGTAATCACATTCTTTACTTTCTTACCTTCAATACCAATTTCTTTCATCATTTCTACGGCAACCGATGTTCTGTCAGATTTGTTCAAAAAGATAGCTACTACTTCATCTTCATATATTCTAAAAAGTACATATAAACCTCCTCTAGGAGCAAAATGAATCGTTGTGCCTTCATGCATTGCTTTGCTTGACTTACGATAGTTCAATAGCTTCTTTAAGAACATCTGCATATCTTTCTGAGCTGATGTCAATCCTTTTCCCGTAAAAGCATTTACGGTATCACCATTCCAACCACCAGGAAAATCTGTTCTTATCAATCCATGATCGCCAGGTTTTTTAAAATCATCCATTAAGATTTCGGTGCCATAGTAAATCTGAGGAGTTCTCGGCATCATTAAGTAATAGCTTAATGCCATTTTTGTTTTGGTAACATCTCCTTTGAGTTGTGTGAATATTCTGCTCATATCATGATTGTCTGGAAACACCATAATGTCCTTGGGATTATAGTAGGCAAAATCATTTGCTAAACCCTCATAGATTTTTATCAATCCCTTATCCCAACTTTCCTCTTCGTTTAGTGCCTGAACGACCAAACTTTGCATGGCAAAATCCATTGATGAGCGTAAATTAGAATCATATCCATCCTTATTCACTTTTCCATCTTGCCAATAAGCTATTAACAACGGATTGTAACTCCACTCTTCTCCCACAATGTTGAAATTGGGGTACTCTTTCATAATAGCCCCTGCCCAATTCGCCATAAATTCTTTGTCAGGATACGGATAGGTATCTTGTCTGATTCCACCTAATCCTAAGGTTTCTATCCACCAAATACTATTTTGTATGATATAGGTTGCCATATATGGATTACGCTGATTCAAATCTGGCATTGCTTCAACGAACCAACCATCCGTTAATCCTTCCTTATCTATTTCAGAAGCGTATTGATCTTGGTTTGCAGTACGTCTATGATTAGAGAATTTTGTTTTCTTCCAGTTCCAATCTTTAATATTGTCTTCATAGTTCTTTTGATAGTTTAACCAGTCTTCAAATGGAAGATCTTCCATCCACCAGTGATATAAACCACAGTGATTAGCAACCTGATCCATAATCAACTTAATACCTCTTTTTCGTCCTTCGTCTGCTAATTTTCGATACTCTTCAAGTGTACCAAACCTCGGATCAACTTTGTAGTAATCTGTCATAGCATATCCATGATAGGATCCTTGTTTCATATCATTGATCAATAAAGGGGATGACCAAACTGCTGTAAACCCCATATCCGCTATATAGTCCAGATGATTGGTTATCCCAGTAATATCTCCACCATGACGAGCATAGTCATCTTTTCGGTTGATCTTTTTCTCATTAAGATTTTCAAAAACATCATTCTCTGGATTTCCATTCGCATATCGGTCAGGCGTGATTAAATAGATCACATCTGAACTGTTAAAACCAACATATTCCTCCGCTTCTTTTTCACGCGATTTTAATTCATAGGTATACGTTTTTTCTTCACCATTTTCTAAAGTAAATATCAAATCGAACTTTCCTGGTTTTGTTTTATTCGTAATAAGCAGGTCTACAAACAAATAATTTGGACTCTTCGCTTTATGTACCTTTTCTATGGAAACACCCTTATAATTCACGGCTAATTTAGACGCTCCAATATTTGGATGCTTGACTAGCAACTGTAGTTTTTCATTTTTAAACCCAGTCCACCAATTGGGCGGTTCTACTCTATCAATCTCATAAACTCCTTTTACTTCATATGCTTGATCATTGGTTGAAACTTGGGTTCCTTTTTCTTCGCATGAAATTATAAAGAAGACAAGGCTTGCACAAAAAAGGAATACTCGTTTTTTCATCGTAAAAGAAGTTTAATTGATTGTTATACCGTTACTAAATTATTTGGGGTGACTACAATTAAATCTCCATTTACAAGTATGGAGATTTCTTCGCCATTTGTTAGCTCAAAATTGGTTTCATTCTGAGTGACGTTTATTCTTAATATCTGATTTCTAAAATTAATAGTAAATGAATATGCTTCCCATTGCTCTGGAATTCTTGGTGTAAAGGATAATTTTCCATTCTTTACACGCATACCTCCAAAACCTTCAACGATACTCATCCATGTTCCTGCCATAGATGTAATATGCAATCCTTCATGTACTTCATGATTATAATCGTCCAGATCTAATCTAGATGTTCTTAAATAGAAGGTATATGCCTGATCCATCTTATCTAATTTCGCAGCCTGTACACTATGTACACAAGGTGAAAGTGACGATTCATGAACAGTAAATGGTTCATAAAAATCGAAGTGGCGCTTTAGGTCCTCATCAGAAAATTCATCTTCAAAGAAATAAAACCCTTGCAATACATCTGCTTGCTTAATAAATGGAGATCTTAGTATTCTGTCCCAAGACCAGTGTTGGTTGATAGGTCTTTCTGATGAATTTAAATCGGCAACCGTTATAAGGTCTTTATCTAAAAAGCCATCTTGTTGTAAAAATACTTCATGCTCTTCTGAATACGGAAAGAACATATTATCTGCAACTTCTTTCCATTTTTCAATTTCGCTATTACTAATATTAGTCTTTCCACTAATCCTTTGATAGTCCGAATTGAATTCTTGTTCGACCCTTGTAATGTTCTCAATCGCATAGTTGATACACCACTTTGCAATATAATTGGTGTACCAATTATTGTTTACATTATTTTCATACTCATTAGGTCCTGTAACTCCTAAGATTACATACTTTCCTTTTGCCGTAGAATAGGTAGCTCTTTGATGCCAAAAACGGGCGATACCAATCAGTACTTCTAGCCCTTTTTCAGGGATATAACTGAAGTCATTTGTATATCTATAGTAGTTATGTATAGCGAATGCTATAGCACCATTTCTATGAATTTCTTCAAAGGTGATCTCCCATTCGTTATGACATTCTTCTCCATTCATAGTAACCATCGGGTACAATGCCGCTCCATTTTTGAAGCCTAATTTTTCAGCATTTTCAATGGCTTTATCCAAATGATGATACCTATATTCTAATAATTTTCTGGCTACATTTTGATCCTTGGTTGCCATATAGAATGGAATACAATATGCTTCCGTATCCCAATAGGTACTTCCTCCATATTTTTCTCCAGTAAAACCTTTAGGTCCAATATTTAATTGAGCGTCAGTTCCTAGATATGTTTGATTTAATTGAAAAATATTAAAGCGTATCCCTTGTTGTGCTTTTACATCACCGTTAATAGTAATGTCTGCGGTTTCCCAAATACGCGCCCAAGAGTTTTTTTGGAGTTTTAACAAATGGTCATAACCAAAGTCTTTTGCTTTCTTTAATGTTCTTTTGGCTGCATTTACCAGTTCAGCCTTGTCGTGATTTCTATCTACAACATATCCTCCAAACTTATGAATGGTATATGTTTGCCCTTGTTTAATTTCTTTCTTGTATGAGTTGGAAACAAAAGCGGCTGATTTTGTATTAACACATTCTATGTCCTGTTGTGTTCCATCCAAAAACAATTGAGATTCCATATATGTACATGTATGGAAATGTGTCTTCATTGTCTTGGCTTGCAAAAAGGATTGATGATCATTCTGCGTTACATGTTGGATATCCCAAAACTGATCGTCCCAATTTGTGTCTTCATTAGTTATACTTCCATCCAAATAAGGAGAAAACTCAACGGAGGCCTCCGTATTTACAGGAGTAACTGCATATTTTATGACACCAATCTCATCCAATTCAAGGCTTAAGAAGCGTTGCGTATACACATTTATCTTAACTCCATTTTGTAATGTAGCATCGAAACTTCTCGACAGCCAACCTTCTTTCATGTTGAGTTCTCGTCGAAAGTTATCTACCTTACTACATGTATATAGGTCTAACTTTTCGCCATTTATAGTAACGGTAATGCCTATCCAATTGGGAGCATTCAATACTTTGGCAAAATACTCTGGATATCCATTCTTCCACCATCCAACTCTTGTTTTATCTGGATAGTATACTCCAGCGATATAGCTACCTTGAAAGGTAGGGCCTGAATAGTATTCTTCAAAGTTTGCACGTTGCCCCATAGCACCGTTTCCAATACTAAATAAGCTCTCAGAAGCCTTAACAGTATCAGGATTAAACCCTTTTTCTATAATAGACCATTCATTAGGAATGATATAATCTTGATTCATTTTATTTCTTTTACTTAGTTATTAAGCATCAATTTTTAATTCGTTTTCCAGCAGACTATTCAAAAAATTCACGTCTATTTCGGTGAAATTATTAAACACATAATCTGCTTCATGTAATACCGTTTTATCTCCAATACCAATAGAAATCATTTTTGCAGTATTTGCTGCTTGGATTCCTGAAACAGAATCTTCAAAAACAATACACTGTTCAGGTGTTATTTCTAACAAAGCAGCAGCTCTTAAAAATACTTCTGGGTCTGGTTTGGCTTTTGTTACATTAGTGCCATCAACAATGGCGTCAAAGCTGCGGTATAGGTTTACTTTCTTTAAAATAGTTCTTGCATTTTGACTTGCAGAACCTAAGGCTATTGGTTGATTTATGGATGTAAGATGATCTAATATTTTAACCACATCTGGCAGAATTTCTGATTCATCCATTTGATGCACGTGTTCCATATAATCATTATTCTTCTTTGCCATGAGTTCCATAAAAGTACGTTCTGGCAATTCAATATTTCCCCAGGTCAAAATCTTCTCTAAAGATTTAACTCGACTAACACCTTTTAGCTGTTCGTTTTGTTCTTCTGTAAAGTCTACTCCTACACTATTGGCAAGCCTTCTCCAAGCCAAAAAATGGTATCTAGCCGTGTCTACTATAACACCGTCTAGATCGAATATGAATCCTTTATTATTCTTCATAAGCTTCTGGTTGATATGTAATGGCATTCTTTTCTGTAATTAAAAAATTACAAAGTCCTGCAATTATTAAACTAGATCCTGCTACGAGCATAGCGTTAATTGTTTGTTCACCTAGCAAACTAGACACGAAATTGATCCCGCCTATCGCAGCTATAATTTGTGGTATTACAATAAACATATTGAATATTCCCATAATCACTCCCATTTTTTTAGGATCGACTGAGCTCGATAGCATTGCATATGGCATTGATAAGATACTTCCCCAAGCAAAACCTATCAAAGTAAATGACAGAGCTAAGTACTCTGAAGATGGTATAACATACATTGAAATGAAACCTATACCACCTAAAATAAGTGAGGCCATATGTACATATTTTCTATTGATCCTTCTTTTAGATGTATATAACACAAGAATGAGCGCAAAAACCATTGACGACAATCCGTAAACTCCCATATAAGACCCTACTTCATTCGATGATTTTTGAAACGCGGTATTAGCGGTGTCAAAAGTTGATTTTTCAACGCTATTTTCCATATTGTAATTGGCCTCTATAGGTGCCGGTGTCTTGTAAACATGTTCCGTCAACGCAGGGTTAGCTAAACTCCACATTGTAAAAAAAGCGAACCAACTAAAAAACTGAATTAGCCCTAATTTTTTCATTGTACTCGACATACTCCCAATGTTATTTATAATATCAGGAATAAACTGATTCTTCTTTTTCTTTTCTTTCTCAAACTCTTCCATATCCTCGGGAGGATACTCTGACGTTGTAAAGACTGTATATAAAATGGTAACTAAAAAAACGACTGCCCCTATAGCAAACGCTACTTTAACAGACATTGGAATTACTCCGGATTCTGCTGAATCGCTTACTCCAAGTTTTGAAACCATCCAAGGCAAACTACTTGCAATCCATGTTCCTACTCCAATAATCAAAGTTTGAACGACAAATCCATATGATCTTTGAGACTTTGGCAATTTATCGGCAACAAGTGCTCTAAAAGGTTCCATCGAAATGTTGATAGATGCATCCAAAATCCACAAGAATCCAGCAGCCATCCATAAAGCAGAAGAGTGTGGTACAAATAGTAATGCTAACGAGCTTAAAATAGCTCCAATTAAAAAGTAAGGTCTTCGTCTTCCCCATCTAGGATGCCATGTTCTATCGCTCATGTATCCTATGATTGGCTGAACAAGTAATCCTGTCAAAGGCGCAGCAATCCACAGTATGGGGATATCATCTATTTCTGCTCCAAGTGTTTGGAAAATTCGAGACATAAAGCCTCCTTGTAATGCAAATCCGAATTGTATTCCTAAAAATCCAAAACTCATGTTCCAGATTTCAAGAAAGCTTAATTTACGCTTCTTCATTATCGTAATTATTAGTTAATACTACGATAAGCGCGATGACTTATCAATTAATAAATGTGTGGAATGTAATTTATTGATAAATCGATTAATAAAGTTGTAAAGATATCGATTTTTGCTTTACACTTTTAAAAAAATGCTTTTTTCTACTACTTCGTTTTCGTAGATTCTCTTATATGTAAGTTACTTGAAATCACCTTAATTCGAGGAGGAAGAGATTCATTCTCGTTCTCGATTCTTTCTATAAGTAGTTCAGCAGCTTGTCTCCCCATAGTAAATCCATGTTGTACAATTGCCGTAATAGATGGTGATGAATATTCGGAGATCAAACCATCCGTAAAACCAATAACAGAAACATCTTCAGGAACACGTAAATTCTTTTCTTTAGCCAAGCGAATAGCCATAGCCGCATAAATCTCGTTTACAGCAAAAATAGCGTCAATTTCGTTATCAAAGACCTTTGCAATCTGAGTTTTTGCATCTTCTTTCTCATCAACTTCTAAAACTAAATTTTCGTTTGAAGCAAGGTCAAATTCTCTAAGTGCTTTTTTATACCCCTGTTTCCTTAACGTTCCTATGTTCACATGTTCAGGAGTACTTAACATTGCTATTTTTTTTCTACCATTCTCGGCTAAATGCTTAGTAGCCTTATAACCTGCACCAACATCATCTACAATTACTTTATCACACGAAATTGAATCATGCACTCTGTCAAATAGCACTAACGGAATTTCCTCATTTACTAACTCTTGAAAATGCTCAAAATGACTGTTTTCTAAAGTTTCATTTGAAATAGAAACAATCAGTCCATCTACACTTCCATTAGACAAAACCTTTAAATTCTCTACCTCACTTTTATAAGATTCATTAGAGAAACAAACCATAATATGGTATCCTTTTTCATTGGCTCCACTTTCGATCCCTTTAATAACGGTTGAGAAAAAGTGATGTACGATTTTTGGTAAAATTACACCGATGACTTTCGTCTTTTGATTTCGTAATTGTAACGCTAAATTATTAGGTTTATAATTATAATAATCAGCATAGGCTTTTATCTTATCCTTAGTTTCAACACTTATCTCATGACTATCTCTTAATGCCTTAGAAACGGTAGATGTAGAAACCCCTAGTTCTTTCGCAATTGTTTTTATGGTAATTTTCTGCCTCATTATTTACTAAAATCTTTGTTTTCAGGGTCGATTTTTGCCTAGTTTACAATTTTAACGAAAAAGTTGTCAACACGAAAACGTTTTCGGAAGTTATATACTAAAGGAGTAACTGTTTTAAATTATATATTCACGCTGTGGAATGTAAATTTATTGTTAATCACAAGTCAAATTTACGGTTATTTATTTAACAAAATATACATGAGAAAATTTAAATTATTGTTAACAGGTATACTTTTATGTTTCTCCTTTACCATGTTTGCTCAACAAACATTAAAAGGGGTCGTAAAAGACAAAACAACAGGTGAAGGATTACCTGGAGTTACTGTGGTAGTTAAAGGTACTAATAATGGTACATCTACCGATTTTGATGGAAATTTTGAACTTAAGAATGTTAAATCGGGTGATACTGTTGTCGTTACCTATTTAGGATTTAAAGAACAAGAGGTTACCATTGGAACAAATTTTAACATTACAATACAATTAGAAGAAAGCACAGAGCGATTAGATGAAATTGTCGTTGTCGGATACGGTACTACAACAATTAAAGACGCTACGGGCTCCGTAGAAGCAATAACTTCAAAAGATTTCAATAAAGGGAACATTGTTACTCCAGAGAATTTACTTTCAGGTAGAGTGGCAGGGGTAACAATCACTACAAGTGGTGCTCCAGGATCTGGCTCTCAAATTAGAATTCGTGGAGGGTCTTCTATTAATGCTTCTAATAATCCTCTAATTGTAATTGATGGATTACCCATAGATAGTAATGGAGTGAGTGGGTCAAGAGGTATTTTAGCGAATATCAACCCTAATGATATAGAATCATTTTCAATTTTAAAAGATGCTTCTGCAACAGCAATATATGGTTCAAGAGCATCTAATGGTGTTATCATTATTACTACCAAAAAAGGAAAATCTGAATTTACTTTAGATTACGATGTCCAATACAGTTTTGGTGAAGTAGTAGATAGGATTGATGTTTTTACTGCTAGTCAATTTACAAGTTTAATAAACTCACAACCTATAAACAATACAACTATAGACACTAGTTTGTTAGGGAATGCTAACACAGATTGGCAAGATGAAATATTAAGGTCTACATATTCAACTCAACATAACCTTACAGCAAAAGGGTCCTTATTTAATAAGATTCCTACAAGGTTAACTTTTGGCTTTTCAAATCAAGAAGGAGCAATTCTTACCTCTGAGTTTGAAAGAAAAAATGTCGCTATTTCTATGAATCCTTCATTTTTTGAAGATCATCTAAAGATCAGTTTGAATTACAATAGAGCATTTGAAGATAGTAGGTTCGCTGCAGCTGGCGTAGGAGCAGCATTGCGTTATGATCCAACTCAACCTGTTTATGACACTACTTCACCTTTTGATGGGTTTTATCAACATTATACAAATACTGTCAACGGTATCGTTCTATCTAACGGAGGGACCAATCCAGTTGCATCTTTGCTTCAAAACAATAACACAGGTAAAGTATTCAGACAGTACGGGAATCTAAAATTCGATTACAAGTTTCACTTTCTACCAGAATTAACAGCAGTTGTTAATGTAGGTTTTGACAGATTTAAAGGAATGTATAACAATGTTAGTTCTTTAAATAGCCCTGCAAGCTATAATGCTGCTTTTGTAGGCAATGAATCTTTTGGAGATCAGCTAAGACAAAATAAGTTATTAGATGGTTACTTAAACTTTAAAAAGGATTTTAAAAATGTAAAAACAGATTTCACTGCAGGGTATTCTTATCAAGAATTTAAAGATGCTGGTTTTAACAGCGGAAATATTAGAAACCCAAATAATAGCTCGGATACTTTTGCTGCTACAGATGTAGTTTTAATTGGCTTCTTTGGGCGAGCAAACTTCTCTTTTTTCGAAAAATATTTACTTACATTATCCTATAGAAGAGATGGTACATCTCGTTTCTCATCAGAAAATAGATGGGGTAATTTCCCAGCAGCGGCTGTTGCTTGGCAAGTAAGTGATGAAGATTTCTTAAAAGATTCAAAGATAATTTCTAGTTTAAAGTTAAGAGCTAGTTATGGTATTACTGGTCAACAAGACATCCCTAATAATGAAATCTATCTAAGTACATATCGTTTTGGTAATCCAGGTTCTCAGTTCTTATTTGACGGAAATCCTATCCAATCTACAATTCCACAAGCTACAAATCCAGATATTAGATGGGAAGAAACAGCTACTGTTGAGTTTGGCGTTGACTATGGTTTATTTGACAATAAGTTTACGGGTAGTTTCGGTGTTTTCCAAAAGAATTCTACCGACCTATTATTCAACGCTCCTGTTGCGGATGGCTCTAACTTTACAAATAGTATTACTCAAAATATTGGAGAATTACAAATTAGAGGTTTAGAGTTTACTTTAAATGCTGATATCATCAGCAAAGAAGATATGAACTGGAATGTTAATTTTAATGCGACATTATTAGATAGAGAAATAAAAGAATTAGCATTAAATCAAGATGTCACCACAGGTGGTGTTGCTGGCGGTACAGGAAATACCGTTCAGTTACTAAGAGAAGGTTTCGCACCAAATTCATTTTATGTATACAAGCAATTATATGATAGTGCAGGAAGTCCCATTGAAGGTGCTTATGCCGATTTAGACGGTAATGGTATCATTAATGGAGAAGATAGATATTTAAAAGAGGACCCGAGTGCAGATGTTACATTAGGTTTCCAGTCAAGTTTTAATTATAAGAAATTTGATTTAGCTTTTAACATGAGAGCTAGTATTGGAAACTACGTATATAACAATGTAAATTCTTCTTTAGGGCAATACTCTTTATTACAAGATCAATCGGTACTAGGAAACATTCCTACTTCTGTAACAAACACTAATTTTCAAGTAACTTCAGATGTTATTTTGTCTGATATATATATTGAGAATGCATCATTTTTAAAGATGGACAATATAACTTTAGGATATACTTTTGATAGACCTATTAAAAAGTTCTCTAAAAATAGCATTCGATTATGGGCTGGCGTTCAAAACGTCTTTACAATTACAAATTATTCTGGATTGGATCCAGAAGTGTTTAATGGTATTGATAATTTAATATTCCCTAGATCAAGAACTTTCTTGTTAGGGGCTAACATTAAATTCTAATTGAAAATGAAATTAATTATGAAGACAAATTTAAAAACATTAAAAGCTTTTGCTTTTATTCTGATATTACTAGTTACTTTTTCTTCTTGTACAGATGATTTAAATATCACACCTCAAGATGATCAAACACTATTAGGCGAAGAATTTTTTGCTAATGAAACAGCATACAAAGAATTGCTTGCTGGTGTGTATGCTAACCTTTCATTAACAGGCGTAAACGGACCAGGATCATCCAATATTGCTGGTTTGGATGCTGGTACAAGTCAATTCGGAAGAGTATTATTATACTTACAGACATTATCAGCAGATCAAATGGTTTGGTCATATGAAAATGACCCAGGGGTAAGAGAAATTCAAAGAAATCTTTGGACTGCCCAAAATCCTATTATTGTAGGGATGTTTAGTAGAACACATGTAACTATTGCTTTTGCCAATAACTTTTTAAGAGAGACCACTTCAGCAAAATTAGACGAAAGAAGTGTATCTCAAGCTACAAGAACTGAAATTGTTGCTTATAGAGCTGAAGCTCGATTCTTAAGAGCGATATCCTACTATTATATGATGGATCTTTTTGGTCAAGCTAATTTCTTAACCGAAGATGATCCAATTAATACACAACCACAAGTATACAATCGTTCACAATTATTTGATTATATAGAGTCGGAATTAACGGCTATTCAAGCTGACTTAAAAGATCCTAGAACAAATGAGCACGCAAGGGTTGATAAAGCTGCAGCATGGATGTTACTTGCTAAGATTTATTTAAATGCCGAAGTATATATCGGTCAAAGCAAATATATTGAAGCTTTAGCTGCATGTAAAAACATAATAGACAATGGAGGGTTTTCACTAGCTTCTAATTATTTACATAATTTTATGGCGGATAATGATGTGAACTCTGCAGATAACGAAATTATCTTCCCAATTGTATCTGATGGAACCGTAACTCAGAACTACGGACCAACAACAGTTATGATTAATGGAGAAGTTGGAAGTATCGAGGTAAATGGTGCTGCATTAGGTGTTGGTGCTGGTGGCTGGGGTGGAGCTATCAGATTAAGAAAGCAGTTTGTAGAGTTATTTAGCTCTTCTGCTTTTGCAAACGATGATAGAAATACCATTATTTCTGGCGCAAGACCTATTGATATAACCGATATTTCAGATAAAGATACTGGCTATGTTTTAGAAAAATACTCAAATGCTAAATCAACTGGTGGATTCGGAAGTGATCAAACCTTTGTAGATACTGATTTCCCTCTATTTAGATTGGCTGATGTATATCTTATGTATGCAGAAGCACACCTAAGAGGAGGAGGAGGAATTCTTAATGACGCAGTTGGTTATATAAATTTATTAAGAACAAGAGCTAACAATGTAAATACGATTAGTTCTGGAGATCTAACCTTACAATTTATTTTAGATGAAAGAGCTAGAGAATTACATTGGGAAGCACATAGGCGTCAAGATTTAATTCGCTATGGATTATTTACAGGAGGAAACTATAATTGGGCCTGGAAAGGGAATGGAACTAATGGTATAGCATTACCAGCTCACTTCAACCTATACCCTATTCCAAATGCAAGTTTGGCGTCAAACCCTAATCTTTCACAAAATACAGGTTATTAATATTAATCATATTATAAGAAATGAAAAACTTAAAAAGAATATCAATATTAATGCTAGCAATGACAACGTTGTTGTTTAGCTCTTGTAATGATGATTCAGAACAGTTTGTTGTGAGTAACCCTACGGCACCTGTCTTAGCAGAACTATCAATTACAAACATCGAATTAGATCCTTTGTATACTAATAACCCAGCTATTACCCTTAATTGGAGTGATGCCTCTTATGGTGTACAAACAGCAATAAATTATTCCGTACAATTTTCTTCTGATGCTGCTTTTACCTCACCGGTAACAGCTTCTACAGTAACTGGTAATTTTACCGTTACATTATCAGTTAATGAATTAAACTCTGCCTCTGGTAGTGTTGGCTTACCTCCTTTTCAATGGAACACATTATATGCTAGAGTTGTAT
>Ga0316204_10002481_pt1 | contig 41537 bp, 41 predicted proteins | sample 6monrhotite_MG_2_FD_205661 | JGI IMG/M metagenome (GOLD analysis project Ga0316204, IMG submission 205661) | Microbial mat bacterial communities from mineral coupon in-situ incubated in ocean water Damariscotta River, Maine, United States -... | ecosystem: Environmental > Aquatic > Marine >...
CATACAACTCGCGATGGCATGGCAATCGATAATTTTCTGGTGCACGACCAGAAGGGTGAACCATATGCTGAAATGCGTCAGCTCGAGCGACTCAAGCAGGCGGTCGAAGACGCTCTGGCCAATCGATCAAAGCTGATTACGAAACTGGATGCCCGCCCATTGTCGCATGCCCGGGCCGATGCGTTCAATATTACGCCGAGCGCCATGGTAGATAATGATGCATCCAACCGCTTTTCAGTGATTGAGGTGAATGCTCAGGATCGTCCGGCTTTGCTTCACGAGCTGGCTTATGCATTATTCCAAGCAAAAGTTACGGTTCACAGCGCTCATATCTCTACCTACGGAGAGCGCGCTGTAGATACTTTTTACATTACCGATCTGTTTGGAGCGAAAATCACCAACACGGTCCGACTCAATAATTTGAAGAAGAAGCTGATTGCCGCGGCAACAGAAAAGACCGAAGTGGACAGGGTCGCCTAGCCCAGTTTGTCTTTGAGTGCTGCCAGCGCACCAAACGGGCCCGCTTCCTCCTCGCTCTTTAACCCCTTTTTCTCCGCGACAATATCCGCATTGGGACCACGGGGAAAGGGATCGAGCGACAGATATAAGGTTTGCGCAATCGCTTCGCCTATATCAATATTATTGCCTTCATACTCAATGATATCGCAATCATCTGCGGCCAGTTCGATCTCTTCTTCGCTGGCTGGCACCTCTGTTTCCGGCACAAATATTATCTCAAAATTTTCAGCAATAGTGACTGGAAATGCTTCATCGCTAATCGCGCATGACTGTTCCAGTCGAGCGTTGAGGGCTCCGGTAAGATGAATTGTGCTATCCTCCGCCAGCAAAGTATAAGTGGCTGTCAATTCATGGATAGCAGGCAGATCAAATCGTTTGGCCAGCGCTTTTCGTTCACTATCATCGGCGGTAACTTTCCGGCTTTTTTTGTCAGCGCCCAATTCCGACAATTTCACAATATGTGAAAACTCGGATGTCATTTTGCAATCTCTGGAATCTGGCCGGAAATAATGTTGGCAATGGATGTGTTGGCTAGGTCCGTGTGAAATCGCTGCAAATGGCTGGCCACAAAGTCAGCTCCCTTTCCATCTGGTTCTTCACCCCGATAAAGATTGCGTTTCAGCGCTTCCACCAACTGTCCTCGATTATCCATAGATTCGCGATACGCACCGATACGGCCACCCAATGCCCCCATCATACGTTTGACATGCTTGCCAACCACCATATCGCCGATACCGCTCTGCCGCAATTGGCCATCCATGTCCGTGATGAATAACTCCGTCAGCCAGGAGGCATGCTGATTGGAGGCCTCATCGTCTTCTAGCCGGATCAGCACCAGGGAAAAAACAGCAGCGATCATATCAAATCGACCATCGAGACTGTCCGGAACACCGCCCTCTTCATACCAGAATATCCGCCTTCCTTCGCGAATAACTGCATCATATAGTGGCTGCATCACGGCATTTGGATTTTCTTTCGAAAACAGCTTATCCAGAAAAGACATGTTCGGGTGTTCCAATTTCATTTATCGAAAGCTTGTTTCGATCATTGTTAAGTCTACATACAGGGCATATTGATATTTACACCGTGAGATGCAATGGGCGGTTTTAGTTTGCGGTTCTAGCCCAATGATTGGGACAGAATCAGTTTTGGAGTTACAAAATGCTTAGTCAGCCGAAAAGAGTTGCGATATTGGGTGGATTGATTGCTGCTGGATTGGTTTTGTCCGGCTGTTCGCAAGTGCGTGGACATCAGGGCTATATTTCCGATGAAGTGCTGTTCTCGGCCGTAGCACCCGGCATCGACAACCGGCAGTCCGTGGAAGCATCACTTGGTCGTCCGACATTTTCTGGGCAGTTCGATAGCAATGTCTGGTATTATGTGTCGCGAGAAACACGCCAATTGGCGTTTAACTCTCCCCGGCCTCGCGATCAGCAAATATTGCGTGTCCAGTTTGATGCAGCGGGCAATGTGGTTTCCGCTGACCGTACCGGTTTAGAGCTCGTCGCCAATATCAGTCCAGATGGAGACAAGACTCCGACCTTGGGCCGGGAACGCGGTTTCTTTGAAGAGCTGTTCGGTAATATTGGCGCTGTTGGTGCCCCCGGCGCGCAGGGCCCAAGCAACGACCCTACTCGGCCCTAATACAGCCTAATTCTCGAGAAATTTGACCCAGGGCTTGCCGACTTCTTTCCAGTCGGCGGGATCCCAGATCTTGTTCATGTCTGCGCGTGCTTTCTCCTCATTCCAACCTAGCCGTTCTGCTCGGTAGCGGCAGAAAAAGGCGGATACACGGGCGTTTACTATACAATGGACATGGACTTTTTTGCCATCCAGTCGATCCATTGTGTCGCAAAATTGTTGAAAATCCTGTTCGGTTGGAGCGCTAAAGACAACCGGGATATGGATATATTCTACATCGATTGCGTCGAGCGCTCCGCGTTCATCAGTCAGCGATTTCTCGTGATCTTCCATTGCAAGGTTGATCACATGGTTGACGCCGAGCGCTTTGATCTCCGCCAGCTCATCTTCGCGGGGTTGCCCTGATGTAGTGATCCGGTCGTCCAGCCTGAGCCAGTTGTGGATATGATCAGGATCGCTCAATCGGCTATCCCGCCAGCGGCGAGCACAGCCAGTGTTACCAATTCAGAGGCTGTCGATGCCATGGTGGCAATCTGAACGGGATGTTCAAGCCCTACCAGCATCGGTCCAATAACCGCATCCCCACCCAGCTCGCGCAGCATTTTGGCCGACAAGTTAGCGGATTGTAGTCCGGGCATGACCAGAACATTGGCTGGCTGATCCAGGCGACTGAATGGGTAGTTGGCCATGAGCGCGGGGTTAAGCGCTACGTCAGGAGCCATTTCACCTTCATACTGGAAGGATACACGGCGATCATCGAGGATGGACACGGCATCGCGGATGTTGCCCAGCCACTGTCCTGGCGGATTGCCGAATGTCGAGTAGCTCAAAAACGCCACTCTGGGTTCATGCCCCATTTTTCTGGCTACTGCTGCAGTCTGTTCCGCAATATCAGCAAGTTCATCAGCGCTTGGGCGTTCGTTGACTGTGGTGTCCGCCATAAAGACGGTGTGATGCTGCCCGACCATTACATGAATGCCAAAGGAAGTTCGCCCCTGAACCGGGTCAATGACTTTTGAAACATCTTTCAATGTTTGCGAGAAGGTTCGCGTAACACCCGTAATCATCGCTTCGGCCTGACCCAGCTTCAACAATGCCGAGCCAAAGACATTACGTTCCTGATTGACCAGACGTTTGATATCGCGCCGCATTGCCCCTCTGCGTTGCATGCGTTGATACAACATTTCCACCATGTCGGGGACAAGCGGACTTTTGCGGCTGTTGTGTATTTCAAAGTCGTCTACATCACTAACGCCCAGTTCCAAAAGCTTGGCGCGCACTTTTTCATCGCGACCAACCAGAACCGGTACGCCGTATCCGCCATCGCGGAACATGATTGCTGCGCGCAGAACGACATCCTCTTCGGCTTCGGCAAAGACGACCCGTTTGGGGGCCTGTCTTGCTTTCTCGTAAACCTGTGTCAGAACAGATGTGGTTGGATTGAGCCGCGCCTTGAGCGACTGGCGATACTCGTCCAGATCATCGATCGGTTTTTGAGCGACGCCGCTATCCATAGCTGCTTTTGCCACCGCAGCAGACACCACATCCATAAGGCGCGGGTCAAATGGTGCGGGAATGATATAGTCCTCGCCAAACACCGGCGCTTGACCGCCATAGGCCGCAGCCACTTCTTCGGGTACTTGTTCGCGGGCAAGTTCGGCAATGGCCTGTGCCGCTGCGACTTTCATTTCTTCATTGATTCGGGTGGCCCGCACATCAAGCGCGCCCCGGAAAATGAACGGGAAGCCCAGGACATTGTTGACTTGATTGGGGTAGTCGGAGCGTCCAGTCGCTACAATCGCATCCGGACGAGCCGCTTTGGCATCGGGTGGCGTGATTTCGGGATCGGGGTTGGCCATGGCAAAGATGATCGGCTTGTCCGCCATATCTTTGACCATTTCAGGTTTGAGTGCACCAGCAGCAGACAGACCAAGGAACACATCCGCACCCTTTAGGGCTTCGTTCAAATCGCGCGCGTCTGTATCAATTGCATGCGCTGATTTCCATTGATCGACATTGTCTCGGCCGCGGTATATCACACCGCTACGATCGCACATGGTCAGGTTTTCATGCGGCACACCAAGAGATTTGATCAGTGATGCGCATGCGATAGCCGCCGCACCGGCGCCATTGACTACAACTTTGACATCCTCGACTTTCCGGTCGGTGAGCAGGCAGGCATTGATTATTCCTGCAGCTGCGATGATTGCGGTACCATGCTGATCATCGTGGAAAACCGGAATATTCATCCGGTCACGCAATGTTTGCTCGATGATGAAACAGGCCGGTGCGCCAATGTCTTCCAGATTGATGCCGCCAAAGCTGGGTTCCATGATCTGAACGGCATTGATGAAAGCGTCTGTGTCTTCGGTGTCGAGCTCGATGTCGATACCATCGACATCGGCAAAGCGTTTGAACAGGACCGCCTTGCCCTCCATCACCGGCTTGGAGGCGAGTGCACCCAAATTGCCGAGGCCCAAAATAGCAGTGCCATTGGAAATGACCGCAACCAGATTGCCTTTGGCGGTATAATCGTAAGCTGTGGATGGATCTTCCGCGATCGCGCGGACCGGAACGGCAACGCCGGGAGAATAGGCAAGGCTCAGATCGCGCTGTGTCGCCATTGGTTTCGAGGCAACAATCTCGATCTTGCCAGGTCGGCCATGCGAGTGAAAAAGTAGCGCCTCGCGCTCGGAAAATTCTACATTGCTCTTATTCTTGTCGGCCAATTTGTCTCTCCGCATATTTGGCAAGCAGATGCCAAAGGGTTTTGCGTCCCAAACCACCCCCTACCCGCTTTGAGGGAGTCTCGCAATATCAAGCAATTATCATATGATTTCATCACTGCTCTTTAATGTCCTTCTCGTCTCCGCTATCGCATTTTCATGGCAACTCAGATTCGCGAAAAGGCTAAATCAGGGGATAAAAAGGCGGCATCCAAGCCAGCCAAAGTTACGCCAATGATGGAGCAATATTTCGCGCTGAAGGAAAAGGCGGCGGATTGCCTGCTATTCTACCGGATGGGTGATTTCTTCGAGCTATTCTATGACGACGCCATAAAGGCCTCCGCAGCGCTCGATATTGCGCTCACGAGTCGGGGGAAAAATGCAGGCGAATCTATTCCGATGTGCGGTGTTCCTGCACATTCGGCGGAGAGCTATCTGGCAAAATTAATCCGTGCCGGTTTCAAGGTGGCGATAGCCGAGCAGACTGAAACACCGGAAGAAGCAAAAGCGCGGGGCGGATATAAGGCGCTGGTGGCCCGCGATATCATTCGCTTTGTAACCGCCGGTACGCTGACCGAAGACACGCTGCTGGATGCACGATCGGATAATATGCTGGTGGCCTTGGCAGAAGTGCAGGGGCAGATTGGACTGGCGGCAGCCGATATTTCGACCGGAAGTTTTGAACTGGCCAGCATAGCGCCCGAAGAACTGACGGCTGAATTGGCGCGGATTGCGCCGTCCGAGGTCATTTGCCCGCCCTCTCTTTTCGAGCAAGTGGAAGGCAGTCATCGCGGCATCACAACGGAATGGAAAAAAGCGGATTTCGACAGCAGCAAGGCCGAAGGGCGGCTCAAGGGTCTGTTCGGATCAGATAGCAAGTACGAACTTAGCCAGTTTTCCCGTGCAGAGATAGCGACAGCGGGCGGGTTGGTGAGCTATGTCGAGCATGTCTCGCAGGGCGAAACGCCCTATTTGCATAATCCGGTTCAGCGCAAAACCCCTGATTTCCTTATGATTGATGGCCCCACACGGGCCAGTCTGGAAATTGAACTGACCTTGGCCGGTGAACGCAATGGGAGCCTGCTTGATTGCATTGATCGCACCGTGACGGCGAGCGGTGCGCGACTGCTCGCCCGCGATATCGCTGCTCCGCTGTGCAACACGACCAAAATAGGCGAGCGACTGGCGCTGGTGCAATGGTTTCACGATGATCCAGCGGTCCGCGATGATATTCGCATAGCCCTGAAAGCGCTGCCCGATATTGGCCGGGCTTTGGGCCGGGTATCAGCGGGCAGGGGCAGTCCGCGCGATTTGGGGCAGATCCGCGATGGTCTGGCAGGTGCACGGATATTGCGTGAGCGCCTGTCACTGATGATGGCGCTGCCCGAATTGCTGCAACAGATATTACCGGCGCTGGACGGGCATGCGGCAATGGTGGATTTGCTCGAACGCGCGCTGGTGGAAAGCCCGCCAACCGAAACCGCCAGCGGTGGTTATATTGCCGCGGGCTATGATCCGGCGTTGGATGAATTGCGCAGTGCAGGTTCGGACGGGCGGCAGGCTATTTCAAAACTGGAAGGTCGTTACCGCGAGTCCACCGGGATCAATACGCTGAAGATTAAACATAACGCCGTGCTGGGATATTTTATCGAGGTGCCGGCGCGTCATGGTGATGCGCTGATGACCGAGGATTCTGGTTTCGCCCATCGTCAAACTTTGGCCGGGGCCGTTCGATTTAACTCGACCGAACTCCACGAAGAAGCATTACGGGTTACGCAGGCTGGCGCACATGCGCTGGCCTCCGAAGCCGCGCATTTTGAGGATTTGATCGAGAAAGTTTTGGCGCGCAAGGAAGCGATCGCAGACAGTGCCGATGCACTGGCCCGCATTGATGTCGCGGCCGCGTTGGCGGAACGTGCGGCTGAAGGACAATGGTGCCGACCCGAATTTGTCGATGGCAAGCATCTGGATATCCAGGGCGGCCGTCATCCGGTGGTGGAAGAGGCGCTGAAGAAAGCGGGCGATCCGTTTGTTGCCAATGATTGTTCCTTGGCTGCGCATGAGCGGCTTTGGCTGGTTTCCGGTCCCAATATGGGTGGTAAATCGACCTTTCTGCGCCAGAATGCGCTGATCGTCATTCTCGCTCAAGCGGGGGGTTTTGTCCCAGCATCTTCCGCGAGGCTAAGCCTTGTCGACCGTTTGTTTAGCCGGGTTGGGGCTTCGGATAATCTGGCGCAGGGTCAGTCTACCTTCATGGTCGAAATGGTCGAAACCGCCGCAATTTTGAATCAGGCTACCGAGAATAGTTTCGTGATTCTGGACGAAGTAGGGCGCGGGACGTCTACCTATGACGGTTTGGCACTGGCATGGGTCGTGGTTGAGGCGGTGCACGAGACAAACCAGTGTCGGTGTTTGTTCGCCACCCATTATCATGAACTGACCCGTCTGGCTGATCAACTGGATGCCCTGTCGCTGCATCATGTGCGGGCGCGGGAATGGAAGGGTGATCTGGTCCTGATGCACGAACTGGCTAGCGGCCCGGCGGATCGCAGCTATGGACTGGCCGTGGCCAAACTGGCCGGTGTACCCAAGCCGGTATTAAATCGTGCGAAAACCGTGCTCGACAAGTTGGAAGCCGGTCGCGCCGAAACCGGTGGTCTGGCGGCTGGATTGGGCGACTTGCCGTTATTTGCGGCCAGCCTGGGTGAAGCGGAAGAGGCAACCGACAAGCTGCGCGAAGCCCTGGCGGCGCTTGATATTGACGCGCTGAGCCCGCGGGAGGCGCTGGACCATCTCTATGCGCTCAAGGCTCAGGCTGAAGACGGATAGCTAGCCGGCAACAGCCGCCATCATTTGCGCGCAGATGATGGCGCCATAAGTGCCCAGGGCGTAACCCAGTACAGCGAGCAAAACTCCAACAGGAGCAAGCGCGGGGTGAAAGGCCGCTGCTACAACCGGCGCAGAAGCTGCACCGCCAACATTGGCCTTGCTGCCAACCGCTATAAAGAAAAATGGTGCTTTTACGATTTTCGCTACGCCGATGAGTAAAATGGCGTGGAAAGCCATCCAGATAAACCCGACCAGAAACAGCAGCGGCTGATCGGCGAGCATGAAAATGTCCATTTTCGTGCCGATAATTGCGACCAGTAAGAAGATAAACACCGTGCCGATTTTTGACGCACCGGCGCCTTCATAGCTGCGCGCTTTGGTGAAGCTGAGGCCCAGTCCAAATGTTGTCGCAGTAATCACGATCCAGAAAAAGCTGCTTGCGAGGATGGTGTCGCCCAGTCCTTGTGCTTCAAAAAATGGCGTTAGCCACGCCGAGACCAGATGCGATAATGCGACCCCGCCAAAAGCAATGGCGGTGAGGACGACCAGATCAGGGGCGCTGGCGGTTCGCTCGACCGATAAGGTATAATCGGCCATCTTCGTCTTCAGCCGTTCAATTGCGCTGGTATCTGCGCCCAGCCATCGATCAATTTTATCGGAATTACCCGCGCCATATAGCAGGAATGCCATCCAGATGTTCGCGACCACAATATCCACAGCAACCATGGCTGCATATTTTTCCTGATTATAGCCATAGATTTCCAGCATCGCCGTCTGGTTCGCACCGCCGCCGATCCAGCTACCCGCCAGAGTTGCGAGCCCGCGCCAAATGGCATCTGCTCCTTCACCGCCGACGGTTTCCGGACTGAACGATCCTACGATTAACATCGCGATAGGGCCGCCCAATATGATTCCGATGGTTGCGGTGAAAAACATGATCAGTGCTTTTGACCCCAGCCCTAACACCCCTTTGATATCAATACTGAGTGTCATCAGCACCAGCGCAGCCGGCAGGAAATAATCCTTGGCAATCTGCCAAAGGTTGGACTCTTTGGATGATATTATTCCAAAACTGTTCATCAGCGAGGGAATTAGATAGGCTAATAGGATGATCGGAATGAAGGTATAGAATTTATCCCACCAGCCGCCGCGGCTTTTTGTATAGAATATCAGGCCGAGTACAGCTGTTAGCAGTCCAAAAACAATCGCGTCATTGGTGATTAAGGGCGCATCCAAAATGTCTCTCCTGTTTTTTGCTTCCTAGCGCGAAAATGCAGGAAGTCACAATTTTGTTGCTTTTCGCGGCCAGCTTTAGTCAAACGCCCGGATGACTGACCATGCACCTGATCATCGCCCAGACCCGGCCATGCTTGCCAAAGCAGAAACGCTCACCGAAGCTTTGCCCTATTTGCAGCGCTATGCGGGTAAGACATTTGTGATCAAATATGGCGGCCATGCCATGGGCGATCCGGCACTGGCGCGCAATTTTGCCGAAGATATTGTGCTGCTCAAACAGGTTGGCATCAATCCGGTGGTTGTTCACGGTGGCGGTCCGCAGATTGGCGCGATGCTGGAACGCGTTGGTGTTGAAAGCAAATTTGTCGATGGTCTCAGGGTGACGACCAAGGAAACCGCAGAGATTGCGGAGATGGTTTTATCCGGTGCAATTAATAAGGAACTGGTCAGCTGGATTGGCCGGGCCGGTGGCAGCGCGATCGGTATTTCGGGAAAAGACAGCGGCTTTGTCAAAGCAGTGAAATTGCGCCGCACCGCTCGCGATCCCGATAGCAATATCGAGCGGATTATAGATCTCGGCTTTGTTGGCGAACCCAAACATGTCGACCGCACGGTGGTCGACAAGATTTCGGCATCGGGCATGATCCCCGTCATTGCCCCCATTGGTGTCGATGATGATGGCCATACCTATAATATCAACGCTGATACGATGGCTGGTGCAGTAGCCTCGGCCTTGCGCGCGGCGCGGCTGTTTTTGCTGACCGATGTCGCGGGTGTGCTGGACAAGCAAGGGGAATTGTTGACCGATCTGAACCCAACCAAGATCGAGAAGCTTTCAAATGATGGTACCATTAAAGGCGGCATGATTCCGAAGTTGGAAACCTGTGTGAAGGCGGTGATAGAAGGGGTTGATGCTGCCGTTGTCCTTGATGGCCGGATTCCCCATGCCATGCTGCTTGAGATATTCACCCGCCAGGGTGCCGGTACGTTGATCCGCGATGATTTTGAGGCAGTTGAATAAACGGCAAACTGTGTTATATTAATGGTACACTAAGTTTCTTGGCATATCCCGACATAGTCGTTAGGGCTCGGCCAACAGTTAGAAAAGGTTCGCGTAATGGCATTTGCCCTGCTTCAGATTATCAATATCCTTCTCAATGTCGCAATTACGGTTATCATCGTGCAGGCGATTATGAGCTGGCTGCTCGCTTTCAACGTCATAAACCTGCAAAATGACATAGCCCGAGCCGTTTGGACCGCGCTTGATGGCCTGACGGCACCCATTTACAATCCGATTCGCAAGATCATGCCTGATTTTGGCTCGATTGATCTGACACCAATGGTTGTCATCATAGGGATAATTATATTACAGGATGCTATCCTTCCACCAATAGCGCAGGCCCTACTGACTTGACCACAGCACATATTATTGACGGCAAAGCATTTGCAGCAGGATTGCGCGAACGCATCAAATCGGCTGTCCCCGCATTTCAAACCCAAACCGGACGCGTGCCGGGCCTAGCCGTTGTTCTGGTCGGCGAAGATCCGGCCAGTCAAGTCTATGTAAATTCCAAGCATAAGGCGACGATTGCTGCGGGCATGGAGAGCTTTGAACACCGTTTGCCCGCCGATACAGAGCAAGATGATCTGATTGCTTTGGTTGAGAAACTGAATGCGGATGACACGGTCGACGGCATATTGGTGCAGCTTCCTTTGCCCGATGGGCTGGACGAAAAAGCGGTCGTTATGGCGATTGATCCGGACAAGGATGTCGATGGGCTTCATGTTATCAATGCAGGACGATTGGCCAATGGCGAAGAAGCGCTGACACCCTGCACACCGCTGGGCAGCCTGATGTTGCTGAAGGACACATTGGGTGATCTTTCCGGCCTCAATGCCGTTGTGGTTGGAAGATCAATATTGGTCGGAAAACCCATGGCACAGCTGCTGCTGGGAGAGAATTGCACGGTAACAATGGCACATAGCCGTACACGGGATCTGCCAGAGGTCGTCCGCCGTGCAGATATCGTTGTCGCTGCCGTGGGCCGTGCTGAAATGGTCAAGGGTGACTGGCTCAAAGACGGTGCGGTTGTCATTGATGTTGGGATTAACCGGCTTGATCCCGAACCTGGCAAGGAAAGAGGCCGTCTGGTTGGTGATGTCGCTACCTCCGAAGCGCTGGATCATGTCCGCGCGATTACCCCGGTTCCAGGAGGGGTTGGCCCAATGACCATAGCGGTGCTATTACGCAACACGTTGGTCGCCGCATCTGCGCGGGAAGGTCTGGATAAGCCGGAGGGTTTCTAATGCGAATTTTTGCTGCAATCGGCATCGCCTTGTTATTGGCGAGCTGCGCCAGTGGTGGTGGACGACCCACTGACCGGGAACGGTTTCAGCGTATTGCCGGAAAACCCGTCGCCAACCCCAGCGAAGTGGTCAAAGCAGAATTGGCCTTTGCCCGACTGGCCCGCGAAGAAGGTCAATGGACTGCCTTTCGCGAAACTGCCACCGATGACGCTGTGATGTTCGTGCCCAATCTGACTAATGCGCAACAATGGTTGAAGGGAAAGGCCGACCCGGCAGAGGCGGTCGACTGGCAACCGCACAATATCACAATGTCCTGTGATGGCACTATGGCCGTATCCATGGGCGCGTGGCAGGCGGCTAATGGCACGACCGGAAAATTCTATACGATCTGGCAAAAGCAAAATGCCGAGGATCGACGCGTTCGCGGCAAGGACGCCGAATGGAAATGGGTTTTTGATCACGGGATACCAGTTAAAGACCCGATTCCCGAACCGGACTTCGTTGAAACCAAAGTGGCATCCTGTGCCGGTGATCCACCGCTCGAAACCGTTGCCGGCGGAACCCGCAGAGTATCGAGGGATCGGTCTTTTCAATGGGCTGCTGCAACTGAATCTGCAAAGGGTCGTACACTCAATATCATCATCTGGAACGGAGAATCCTTCGATACGGTTGTTGATGAAGGATTTGGACCGCCATCTGAATGACTGAACTCTTCATCTCTGCCCTGATCACGTTTTTCGTGGCGATTGATCCGCCCGGCTGTGCGGCCATCTATGCCAGCATGACCACCGATGCGACCCCGGCTCAGCGTCGCACTATGGCATTCCGGGCGATTTTTGTTTCGGCCATTATCCTGCTGGTTTTTGGATTTTTCGGCGAAGCATTGCTCACAGCGATCGGTGTAAGCCTCGACAGTTTCCGTATTGCGGGCGGTATCATGCTCTTCATAATCGCGCTGGAAATGGTGTTTGAAAAACGCACCGAGCGACGCGAGGGGCGGGCGCAGGAAATTATCGATACGCCAGAGATTGAAGATGTCTCGATCTTCCCGATGGCGATGCCGATGATCGCAGGGCCGGGTTCGATTGCCGCTTTGATGCTCTATATTGGCCGGGCGGAAACCATGGCCGAGCAATGGATCGTTCTGGCCGCCGTTGGTGTCATCCTGTTCGTAATGTTGCTTTCCATGCTCCTGGCGGGACCGTTGATGAAGATCATGGGGCAAAAAGTGGAAACGGTGATCACCCGGGTATTGGGCGTGATCTTGGCCGCCCTAGCGATTCAGTTTGTTGTCGATGGATTGAAGGCAAGCTTCTAAAGCTTCCGTGCCTTCTCGATCAGCATGACCGGAACGCCCCGTTTGATGGGATAGGCAACGCCCGCCGCCTCGCTGATCAGTTCCTGCGCATTTTGATCATATTTCAGCGCTGTTCTGGTTACCGGACAAACGAGTATTTTGAGCAACTCCGGGTCAACCGCTTTGGTTTCGCTCACTGCAGCGTAACCCGGTCATCATCGCCGTCCTGACGGCCAAAAAATTGCAGTAACTGGATGATCAGTTCCGACCGATTGGCAAGGCCATCCACCTCCAGCAAGGCCTGTTTCGAAGCCACATCAAAGGGGGCGATTTGGGCAATGCCGTTGACGAAAGCAAAATCGTCCAGTCGCCCGATGCTGTCCCAATCGACCTGATATCCCTGCAAGTCGGCAAATTTGCGTGATTCGATCTCTAGCGCTGCCCGCTCTGTGCTGGCCAACACTTCATCCTCTTCTTTTGGTTCTTCTATCTCGGCCTGAACCTGACGGAAGGCCGTGCTCGAATCGAGCTCTTCGATGATCCGAAAACGCGCAACGCCTTCCAGCACAATATTGAACCGCCCGTCATCAAGCGCCTCTATGTCGATGATTTTTCCCACGCAGCCAATGTCGAACAGTTCCGGTGTGTCACCGCCGGTTTTGGGTTGGATCATGCCGATGCGGCGATCCCGCGCCATCGCATCATTGATCAACGCCTGATAGCGATCTTCAAAAATATGCAGCGGCAAATGCATGCCGGGAAACAGCAATGCGCCGGGCAGGGGGAAGATGGAAAGGCGTTTGGTTTCGATCATATCATCCGAACAATATCGCGGACAGTTTGCGGCGTGTATTGGCAACCCACTCGTCTTCCAGTCCGACCATTTCAAACAAGGCCAACAGCTTCTCGCGGGCCGCGCCATCATTCCAGTCTTTATCCGCCTCAATAATATGAAGCAGGTGATCGGCCCCGCCATCATGGTCTCCCGACGCGATCAAAGCGCTGGCTAGATCCAGTCGTGCCTGAAGATCTTTGGGATTGCTCTCTACAGCAGCTTTCAGGCCATCCAATGCGCCTTCTTCCGGCTTATCCTTTGCAAGTTCCAGTGCTGCCTTGGCTCGTTCAATGGCGGGATCACTTTGCAATTCTTCGGGTAAGCCCGCCAGTGCTTGTTCAGCTTGTTCCAAATGATCTGCAGCAACCATCGCTCGAACCAATCCGCCAACCGCTTGCACATTGTCCGGTGCCATATCCGCAATTTGCGCAAAAATACCGGCAGCACGTTCGGCATCGCCTTCACCAAGCACTTCTTCGCCCATCGCGAGTAACGGCTCGATATCCGGTTTTGCTTCTTCGCCGCCTTCGCCAACGGGCAGTTTTTCTAGCAATTGGTCCAATGCGCCCGCAATTTGGCTTTCGCTGCGCGCGCTGGTCAGGTCGGCAACCGGTTTACCCTGAAATATCGCGTAAACCGTCGGGATGGACTGCACCTGAAACTGGGATGCGATGAACTTGTTCTCATCGACATTGACCTTGGCCAGCACAACGCCCTTGTCGGCATATTGTGCAGCCACTTTTTCCAACAGAGGTGTCAAAGCTTTGCACGGTCCGCACCATTCGGCCCAGAAATCCAATATGACCAGCTTGTCCATACTGGGAGCGACAACATTCCGTTGAAACTCCTCAACCGCTTTTTGTTCTTCGACTGTCAGTCCCGCTGTAGCCAAGGGATGCCTCCTGATATGCTGAGCGCGAAAGGATTTATAGATTCCGAGAATCGCGCCAAAATTGTTTAATATTCGCGCTTTATGTGGGGATCAAAGCGGCAAAGCCAAGCATATTTTTACTTTTCAGTGCTAGCGAGATGAAAATGGGGCTTGCGGGGGTATATAACCCATGCTAACCGCGCGCCTCATCTGCTGACGACGACACCATGTTTCAGCAGCGCCAAGCGGGCGTAGCTCAGTGGTAGAGCATCTCGTTGCCAACGAGAAGGTCGAGAGTTCGAATCTCTTCGCCCGCTCCATTCTTAAAACCAGAACCGCAGACCGACCACATAACTGGTTACGCTTGGGTCTTCGCCGTCGGCAATCGCAAAATCGCGACTGCCACCCAGTTTCCATTCGCGTTCGATACCAAAATACGGCCCGAATTCCGGGGTGATCTCGTAACGCAGCCGCAACCCGGCCTCGATACTGTCAATACCGGCGCCAATTTCCAGCGCGGGAATATCCTGTGCAGACAGATTGATTTCCGCGCGCGGTTGCACAATCAGTTTTTGTGACAGACGGTGATCATATTCACCTTCGATGCGCGCCGTGAGGTCGCCCTTGCTGGACAGGAATGTCGCAATATCTATTTCCAGGAAATACGGCGCAACGCCTTGTGCGCCTATCACCAGATGCGTTCTGTCCGGTCCATGGAAATCCTGTCGAACGCCGGCCTGCAAATCGAAGAACGGGCCGATGGCATGGCTCCAGAGCGCTTGTACTTCAGCCTGCTCTATTTCCTCACCAAAGCTGCCTTCGCCTTCGCTTTTGAACCATAGCTTGTCATAGTCGCCGCCATAATATCCCTGCACATCCCAAAGATAACCATCCGCGCCCTGGCGAGCTCGAAATTCGACGCGATCGCCCTGAAACCAGAACAGCTTCATATTGCCATGGTCATTATATAGCGCTTTGCGCGATGCCTGCATGGCTTCTGCGCCCCAAATTGCATCGGCAGCATCAGGCGGACCTGATTGAGATTGCGGTGATTGTGACATGGGTTTTGATTGCATGTCATGGCCTGAATGGTCGCCATGATTGGCTCCGTCAGCTTTTTCCTCGCTGTGGTCCATATTGCCATGATCCATCTGCGAATGATCCATCTGACTATGATCTTCCTGTGCCAATGCAGGCGAAGATAGCGCGCATAAAGCAGCGAGGACGGGGAGCGGCTTCATCACGCGTCCTCTGGAAAGGCGACGCTGACGGTCTGCATCATGCCGGCGTGCATGTGATAAAGCAGATGACAGTGAAACGCCCAGTCGCCCGGTTCGTCGGTTGTCACATCAAATGTCGCACTGCTGCCCGGCTGCACGATTACGGTATGCTTCTTTGGTTGATGATGACCGTGACCGTTGACCAGTTCAAAGAATACACCGTGCAAATGGATTGGATGCGCCATCATCGTGTCATTGACCAGCTTGACGCGGACCCGCTCGTTATAGGCAAAGCGAATAGGACTATCGCCGACAGCGCTATATTTCTTGCCATCCAGCGACCACATATAGCGCTCCATATTGCCAGTCAGATGGAGTTCCATTTCCCGGTCAGGCGGACGTTTGCCATGATCCATTTCCAGAGACTTGAGCATTTTATAGTTGAGCAGGCGGTGCGGCACATCATCCAAACCCAAGCCCGGATAACCCATGCGATCCTGCGGGGCCATCGCCACCATATCAATGCCCGGGCCGACCTCTACGGTATCGGGTAACCGGGAAGTATCGCGCATCTTCATACTGCCCATGTCATGATCCATTGGTGCAGGTGCGGCTTTGTCCATCGCTCCATGGTTCATGGCGGAATGATCCATTTTGCTATGGTCGACCGGATCTGCATCCATCGCATCGTGGCCGGAATGACCGCCTCCGCCATGACCATCATGTCCGCCGTCCATCATGCCGCCATGTCCCATATCGACCATGGAAAGCAGCGGCGGATCGCGTAGTTCGGGAAAATCGGCCCGCAACCCGGGTTGAGATGTCAGAGTGGCCTGCGCCATGCCGGAACGGTCCATGCTTTCGGCCACAAGCGCAAATGCCCCTTGTTTCCCGGGCGTGACAATCACGTCATAGGTTTCGGCAATACCAATCTGGAACTCGTCAACCTGCGTGGGCTGCACATTCTGTCCGTCGGCCTGGACAATAGTGAGCGGCAGCCCCGGAATACGGATATTGAAGAAGGTCATGGCGCTGCCATTGATAAAGCGAAGCCGGATACGCTCACCCGGCTCATAGGGAAGCTCTAGCCCATCGGCGGCGCCATGGCCGTTGATCATATAGGTGTAGGTTGGAGCGGAAACATCGGCGATGTCAGTTGGCATCATCCGCATACGGCCCCACATCAGCCGTTCTTCCGCGCTCATGTCATAATTATCAAAAGTCGCCGTTTTTTGCTGACTGAAATAGCCTTCGGCCACCTTCAGCTTTTTCATGATCTGATGCGGATGCATGGGAGTAAACTCGGAGAGCAGGATGATATGCTCTCGGTCATATTCAACCGGGTCCTTGGCCTCGGGATCTATGATGATCGGACCATAGTGACCCATCTGTTCCTGCAATCCGGAATGGCTGTGATACCAATAGGTACCGGACTGCCGAACATCAAACTTGGCGGTGAAATGGCCGCCGGGTTTTATACCGGGAAAACTCAGACCGGGGACACCGTCAAACTGAAATGGCAGAAGCAGCCCGTGCCAATGGACACTGCTGTCCTCATTCAGCATGTTGTGGACCATCAATTCAGCATGCGTGCCTTCCTGTAGCCGGATGAGAGGGCCGGGAATGGAGCCGTTCAGGCCAATGGCATGTCCCGAGCGACCGGCTGTACTAAAACGGCCTTCCCCAATATTCAGGTGCACCTTGGGTCCCGTCAAAACTGCAGAACCCTGTTTGAAAGCTCCTTGGCCGGTATGGCTCATTTTGCCCCTGGACCACGCAGGCATAGACAAGCCGGCCGTTGCCGAAAGTGCCGCCAGAGAACCTATTACCTGTCGGCGGTTGAAGAGAAATTTGCTTTCATTCATGGGGTAGTGCATATACCCCCTATAGGTATATATCAAGGACGTTAAAAATGGCACAGGCGGTCAATCACAAAGACAAGCTCAATCGCTTGAAACGGATCGAAGGTCAGGTCCGCGGGATAGCCGGTATGATTGAGGAAGATCGCTATTGCATGGATATTCTTACACAAATGCAGGCGGTGAAATCTGCGTTGGCCAAAGTCGAAAGCCAGATATTGAAAGACCACGCTGCCCATTGTGTTGCAGAAGCCATTTCGTCAGGCAATGAGGGCGAGCAGAAACAGAAGTTTGATGAGCTTGTAGAACTGTTTGAGAAAGTGAAGCGTTAATCCAGTATCGGTTTTGGTTCGCAGATACGATGGTGGAGTTGTGGCCGCGTCATCACAAAAGCGGACGTTAGGATTTATCCGAATTTCCGTCGGTAGCCTCTATCTCTGTAATTCCTTTCCATCGTCTGGCCTTTGAGCGCTGCAAAAACTAGCGAAGGGTTTTTCGCGCGGGGTCGTTGTATGAGCAGAAGCGTTTGGCAATCAAACGCGCATGATGTGATTGGATACGGGGTGATGGAATTTCATAGACGGGCTTTGTCGTTTTCAATGATCGGGTCGGCTTTGCTTTTAACTGCTTGCGGGGGAGACGGTGGAGCATCACCTTCTCCCGTTCCGGTATCACTGCCGCCGTCTAGCCCGGCACCTACACCAGCACCTCCAATCACGCCGCCAGCGCCCGCACCAGTGCCGACCAACTTTCAGCCCGTTATAGACGCGATAGAGGCGTCAAGCGATCCAAATTTCGCGGTTATCATTGGTGATTCTAACGGAATATTGTTCGAATATGAAAAAGGTAACTACCATCTTGAAGACAATGTACCGATCGCATCATCATCAAAATGGTTTACTGGCGCGACTATCATGCGGCTTGTCGATAAAGGCGTTATGAAGCTATCGGATAACCCACAGGATTATCTGTCATTTTGGACCGGCAATCCAACCGATGAAAGATCGCAAGTCACGCTAGAACAACTATTGTCGTTCACATCCGGTTTCAATGCAGACCCAATAAACGATGGTTGTGTTGGCGATGGTTCGATTACGATGCTGGAATGTGCACAGCAGATTTATGAGGGCGGCATAGACACTGCTCCTGGCGCCGGTTTTTACTACGGTCCGCATCATATGCAGGTGGCGGCTGCGATGGCTGAACAAGCAACTGGTTTGCCATATAATGATATCTTTCGCAGAGAAGTAGCCAATCCGCTGGGTTTCAGCCCAACAACAAGATTTGCGACACCAAGTAGTAGCAATCCAAGAGCAGCCGGTGGAGTAATTTCGAACGCGTATGATTATGCGCTGTTCCTCAGGGCAATACTCGATGGAAGCTTGATTGCAGACCCAAATGCCTTTTTAGAAGATCGCACCAGAAGCGTAGAATTTCTCTCTCGTCCTGCCGGTACACAGGGCGATTGGCACTATGCTTTTGGCGCTTGGTTAGAATGTGATGAACCAACTTTTATACAATCATGTGCCGACGCCAGGATTTATTCCAGCCCCGGAGCCTTTGGCTGGACACCTTGGCTTGACCTATCCAACGGTTATTTCGGTCTTATCGCTCGCGAAGGTACCATTGGGTCAGCTCCTATAACAACAGCATTTGAACAAGAGCTACAGCCTCTGATTCTGCAGGCAATAGGAGAATAGAAGTCGAGGTCTAAACGATCTAAAATCGCTGTTCGGCGTTTGACCTATCGACTTCCATGCCCATAGCGAACGATAGAGTTTTGTCCGCAATATCCCGAAAGCGGACACTAGCTTTCATCTTGCCGTATGTCTGAAAGTGGGGGTGAAAGCGGTCTAGATGTCTGGGTCCCTTTCCACGGAAGTTATCCTTTGCGCAGGCGAACGCCTTCATGTGTTAGCACTTGATTTCTTCAATAATATGTGTTGGTCCGCGAGATGAAACATCATCTTTGGATGGAGCAGGAGCGCCTTCAATCGGGTTAGGCTAGTTTTGTGGGAGGAAGGTCGCGATGAATAATTTGGAGATATTATTATATGTGGTGCTCGGAGTGGCAGCCATCGCTTATGCCTACATAATTGGCGTAAGACCCCAAAAGGGCAGCCCAATCATTGCTATTGCTCTAGCCATGGTGTTCTCAGCCTTCACAGCGTTGCAATTGACGCGCGAGGGCATTCCCATGTTCTTCGCCAATCACGCTGCTAATCTGACAGGGCTTCAGGTTTGGTGGGACATCGTTATGTGCGCCGTTATCGCATTCTTCTTCATTGCACCGCGTGCTCGCAAGCAAGGGATGAGGCTATTGCCCTGGGCGGTGTTTGTTCACGCAACCGTGAGCATCGGACTTTTGGTGATGTGCGCGCGGCTATTTTGGTTGGAGAACAAAGCGAATAAGGGCGAGACAATAAAGCTAAACGACGCTTAGCTTCGTGACGACCGCAAGGGCCGTTAACAGAACGGCAGCTAGTGCGGTTGTTATGTCCGCTTTTGCGCCCAAAGCGGACGCTAACGCCATGCATTTTGTATCGTCGGCTCCTCAATCCCACTTCAACTCCGTGCTGGCCAAAAGCATTGACGGTTGCAATGCGGTCCAACAATTGCAATGAACCACATCATCTTTGGGGGAGCTAAGACAATCCGGAAAATTCAAGCTGTTTCGGGATTGCTCCCATATTGGTTCACTTTTCTTTTGATGATGGTTTTGGCACCGTCCGCGCGGGCAGCGACTATCGATGAACGTATAAACCAGACTGTTCAGCCCTTTACTGATATGCTGTCGGCGTTCATATTCTATGCCGTGCCGATTGGTGGCGCCGATGTGCCGTTGATCGTATGCTGGCTGATTTTCGCGGCGCTGTTTTTCACGGTCTATCTGGGCTTTATCAACCTGCGCGGGTTTAAGCATGCGATTAATCTGGTGCGCGGAAAATTTGCCGATCCCGAACATGAGGGAGAGATTTCCCATTTTCAGGCGCTGACCGCAGCGGTTTCCGGCACGGTCGGCATTGGCAATATTGGCGGGGTGGCGATTACCGTTTCACTGGGCGGACCGGGGGCGATCTTCTGGCTGATTGTGGCTGGCCTGATCGGGATGACAACCAAATTTGTCGAATGTACATTGGGTGTGAAATATCGGCAGATTAATGACGATGGCACCGTGTCGGGCGGACCGATGTATTATCTGCGCGAGGGATTGTCGCGGCGCGGCATGCCCAAGTTCGGCAAGTTTCTGGGGTCCTTCTATGCGCTGAGCATTGTCATTGGCTGTCTGGGCATCGGCAATATGTTCCAGTCGAACCAGGCCTATGCGCAAATATTGGCGGTAAGCGGCGGTGAAGAAAGCATGTTGCTGGGCTATGGCTGGCTGGTTGGCTTGATCATGGCGGCCGTGGTGGCGCTGATCATCATTGGCGGCATACAATCCATCGCGCGGGTGACGTCGAAGCTGGTGCCGTTCATGGTGGCGATCTATATATTGGGCGCGCTGGTCGTCCTCGGCATGAATATCGCGGTTATTCCCGATGCGATTGTGGCGATTGTTGCCGGGGCTTTCTCTATGGAGGGTGTGACCGGCGGTGCGATCGGGATCATGATCCTGGGCTTTCAGCGCGCGGCCTTTTCGAACGAGGCTGGCATTGGTTCGGCGGCGATTGCACATAGTGCGGTGCAGACCAAGGACCCGATGACCGAAGGGTTCGTCGCCTTGCTGGAGCCGTTTATCGATACGGTGGTGATCTGTACGCTGACCGGTCTGGTGCTGGTTACAACCTTCCCGCCCGAGACATTGATGGGCGGCGGACTGGTCGGGATCGAGTTGACCTCTGCGGCGTTCAACGACAATATTGCCGGATCCTCTTTGCCGCTATCCTTCGTCGCGCTGATGTTCGCCTTTTCGACGATGCTCGCCTGGGCCTATTATGGCACCAAGGGCTGGACCTATCTGGTCGGTGAGAGCAGTACGCGGCGGCATATGTTCAGCCTGATCTTCTGCATCTTCATCGTCATCGGCGCGTCGATCCAGCTGAGCGCGATCCTTGATTTCGCCGATGCGCTGATCTTTGTGATGGCGATCCCCAACCTGCTCGGCCTGTATATCATGGCGCCAGAGGTGAAGCGCGATCTGGACGACTATTGGGCCAAGCGCGCGGTGCGCAAACAGGTGGAAGCCGCCGCGCTAGAGCGGCCGGCCTGACCGCACCCCGTCGGCTCAGCTATTGACCCCCGCCACAATCGGGTTGTCCCGCCGCCCGCGCATGATCAGACCCACCGCGATCAGCAGCTGCAACGTGCCATAGAGCAACAGCGTCAACAGCACCATGTCGCCAATCGGGTCGGGCTGTCCAATCACCGCAGGGAACAGGGATGCCTTGAGCATGAAGCCCAGATTGATGTTGCGCACCACCACCTCGATATCAATCGCGGTGCGGTCGGCTTGGCGCAGGCGGAGCGCCTTGCCCATCAGCCAGCTGGCCAGCCCCAGCGTCACGATCAACCCGGCGATCAGCGCGACATTGCCCAGCCCGAACGCGGCCACATCAAGCCGCCCGGAGGAGGCCGAACCAACCACGATCATCAAAATGCCAAATAGCGACGCCCGCACCACCCATTTGGAAAAACTCTCAGCGGTGCCCGGGAAGAAGCGCAGATAGAGCATCCCGATGACCAGCGGCAGCAGCAGCGTCAGCGCGATCTCCGTCATGATCTGCGCCCGCGGCATGGTGAAGTCGTCGGGCATATATTGCGTGATCAGAAACTCGAGGATCAGCGGCGTGGTGAACAGGCAGGCAAGCGTGGTCACCGCAGTGATGGTGATCGACAGCGGCACATTCCCGCGCGCGAAAAAGGTGAAGATATTCGACGTCGTCCCGCCCGGGATCGCGGCGATCAGGGCAATGCCCACCGCCACCCCGCCGGCAATGCCAAAGGCGCTGATAAAGGCCAGCGCGACCAGCGGCACGAGCAAAAGCTGGATCGCGGTCCCGCTGGTCACCGCCTTGGGCTCGATCAGCACCTCGCGAAAATCGCGCGGGGTCAGCGTCGCCCCCATGCCCAGCATCGCGGTCACCAGCTGGAACACCGCAAACCAATATTCATTGGCCAGATAAAAATCGCCCATAGCCTTCCGCCCTTCCGCAGATGATGGATATCTGTGAATGTGTTAGGGGATTTTGTGTGTTGGGGAAGGGGTTTTTTTATTCCCTCCGATCCTCCAGCAACGGCACCCCTTCAACCCCGCCAAAACGCCGCGCGGCGGCGAGCACCTCCGCTGTAAAACCCTCACCGGTTTTGATATTGACCGTGCGGGTGCCGTGGGTGTGCAGGCGTTCGCGCATCTGGTTGATCTTGTCGTCCAGCTTTTGCCGGACGCGATTATGGTGTTCGGTGCGGTCGACCTTTTCCCCGGCGTCGTCGAAATCATAACCCTGCCGGCGCTCCTCCAGCGTCAGCAGCTTGTCGGCGGTACGGTTCCCGATGCGCTGCCCATCGCCGCCCATATCACCATGTTTGATCAGCAGCGCGAGGATAGAGCTGTCGGGGGCGATGCGGCGTTCATATTCTTTGCCATTGCGGTAGATCACCACCTCCTTGCCGACCACCGCGCGCTCATGCGCCACCGCGATCAACCCGCGCCGCGCGTCCAGCAAAGCCTCATCCCACGCCGCGCGAAACACCGCGTCGCGCTTGCGCAGGCGATATCCGGAGGTGGTCGACATCCCCACCACCCGCGCCGCATCCTTGACGCAACCGGTCTGCCTGAGCGTCGCCAGAAAGGTTACCTTGCGGACATTAGTCCATCCATCGTGTCTCGGTTTTCCTGTTGTCATGCGCTAATTCGTCCGCGCATGTGTCGCGCAGGCGACCGGAGACGCGGGGCGTCTCCGCAAAGCCGAGCCATCGTGCCGCACGTTGTAGGAGGGGATCAGGGGGTTTTTCGCACGCTTCGTCATAGTGGCGCACCGTTCGTCTCGAGCGAAGTCGAGAGATTATGTTGTGCGCTGTTCCATGTGTCTCGACTACGCTCGACACGAACGGGTTTGGGGTTTTTGGGGTTCTGTTTTTTCGTCACGCACAGGGCGTATCAGAGGTGGGGGCCTGTAGGAAAGGGTGTTGGATCAATGGCCCAAACTGCCAACCACGCGCATCTTTCGCTGCGCCCAAAATATGCTATACTGCCCCCATGACTATGCTCGACAAATTCATGTCCTTTGCCAAGGATTTACCCGCCGACCGGCTGGAATCAGTGGAGGAATCGCTGGCGGCCTTGATGGAATCCCTGTCGGAGAAATATGAGTTTACGCACGATCAGCTGGCTGAACTGGACCAGCGTATGGCGGAAGAGCATCCGGAATATGCCAGTGAGGACACCATCACCAAAATCTTCGGAAAACCGTTCCGCACATGAAAATCCGCTTTCGCTGCGAGGCGGTTCCATCATCCTAGGAGCGGATCAGGGGGTTTTCTTCTCCGTCATACTGAACTCGTTTCAGTATGACAGGGGGCTAGGCACCTCAAAAGGTCATCCTGAAACAAGTTCAGGACGACGGGTCGAGGTTTTTGGGGTTCTGTTTTTTCGTCACGCTAGGGATGTATCAGAGGTGGGGGCTTGTAGGAAAGGGGCCTTTATACCAATCTGATGTTCTGCTATTGTAAATTCAATCATATCAGTATTAACCAGCAATTTTTGGAGAGAATACATGTCATTTGAACTCAAGAACATGTCAAACGATGATGGAAAATCAGGTGGTGTTTTTGCAGAGAGCCCCGGAGTACATTTCTCAGTTGCGGGGCTGCCGGGTCTTCCTGGCAATCCGACGCAAAGCGAATTGGAAGCTCACATTGTTAGCGAGATTAAAAAGGCTATGCAGCGCGCCTTAGATAACATGTAGAATATAGTTTAGTCTAAATCATAAATACGTCCAAGCGTAAACACGATGAACAGATTTTTTATCGTAACATAACATTTACGGAAATTTGGATTAAATTTCTCTAATTTTGTCTCCGAATACTTTGAATGGGGAAGAGCATCCGGAATATGCCAGTGAGGATGCCATCACCAAAATCTTCGGAAAACCGTTCCGCACATGAAAATCCGCTTTCGCCGAGAGGCGGAGGCCGATCTGCGCGCCATTATCGAATATTATGAAGAGATCGCGCCAGAGGCTGTTCCGGCCATCCTGTCGGACATCTATCGCTCAATCAACCAACTGGCGCATTATCCGGGTTCAGGCATGCCGGTGCCGGACCGTTCGTTCCGCCGGATCGTGACGCTGAAATATCATTTCAAACTGGCCTATGAAGTGGGCGAGGATCGGGTGATTATCTTGGGTGTGTTTCGGTATCAGGATCGGGAGGTGTGGTGCATTTGGTAAACAGTCACCGTAACTCAACGGAGCACCAGTATTTTGTTGCGATTCTCTTTCGAGTTCTAGAGACGCAAATACTAGGCAGCAACCAATCGATCTATTGCAACTTGCAGCATCCTATCATCGAACAATCTTAACTTACGAGCAGCTGATCCTTCGCCACCACGCCAATCTGAAAGTGCCGACTTTATAGCATCGACAGTTGGAGAAACTTTATCTCTAAACAGTAGCCAATCCACAGTTGAAAGTAATTCTAAACCCAATGGAGATTCAAACCCATCGATTGTATCTTCAAGAGTATTTATGACTTCCAAATATTCTTTACCTTCAGAATTGAGATATGCACTCAACCTATCTTCCAAATTGAATTGGAAGAAAATAGGATCAAATGGTTTGGAGTCCGCTACTCGTTTTTGAAGGCTAATATAGCTTCCATCAATAGCATCTAGGAGAAAATTGAGTTTGTGAGCATATGGCCCATAGCGATTGGCATCAAAAGACAATCGCATAGGATTTGTGCGACCAGATTTTTCCAGTGATCGATTAATGAACCAACCAAGTTTTTGAGCTTCTAACAGTGTACAAGGGCTACCCATGAGAGCATAACGTCGTATTGCTTCAGCCATTAACGCCCTCGAAGGCGTCAACTTAATCTTGCCCTTAGCTTTTTGAACATTCTGATAACGATCAGTTGGTTCATAAACCAAAACATCGACTGTATCCAAATCTCCAAGAATTTCAGAAAAAAGAGGCCTAACTTGTGCCCATTCAAGCTTTCCATTACCGGCACCAAGAGGCGGTATTGCAACACTTTGAATACTATTTGCTAAAACAAATTGCCGGAGCTCGATCAGACCTGATTCTATCCATTCTATTTTTGAAGGGTTTCTCCAATGTTTTTTCGTTGCGAAGTGCAATATCCACCTCGGCTGAATCATCGTTTGACGATCGTAGGCAAGTACTGTCCCCGGTTCGAATTCACCCCGATCACAAACATCCTTGTATTCTTCGTATGCGTCTGGAAAAGCTTCCTTGAACATTAAGGCAATGCCTTTGCCCATGACACCAACGGTATTAACAGTATTGACGAGTGCATCAGCCTGAGCATCAAGCAAATTTCCAGTTGTATATCTAATCATTGGAAATACCATCCTGGAGTTAGTTTTACATCAATTGCAAGGCCTGCCTCTGCTAGCATACCTTCGACTGATTCTTTTGTAGCACTACAGCTACATCCAAAGCCCAATAGGTGTTCAATTTCCATTTTCTCGTGAATTAGTGCCTCAGCTTGATAACGGTCAAGTTTATCAGGGTGTTCACTATCGTATTTGAAATCAGAAGTTTGCCATAGATTCCAAGGCAAAATATTTAGATTCCCTAGATCGTTTGAGAATGATGCTGTTCGCATATACGCATGACGATCAGAAAACAGGAAACTCTTGCCGGTTCTTTGAAGCTTATGCAGCGAGCCGACTGCAATAACTATCTCAGAGTTTTGTTTTGCGGGCACTCCGTATCCCGTTTTAATATTGTAAGCCATCGGTGAACGAGGGGTAAAATAGAAAGGAACATAATCCGAAAGAGTGCCGAACGGAGTAACCTCGATCTCTCTGGTTTTGCGCTTCTCAATCAATTGCAAATTACCTATATCGGTATAAGGGCCGACAGTTTCAGCTAAAGTCCGGGAAAGTAAGCCATGTTGAAGTGCGGTACCCATATTATCTATGTGGATGATCCGAAAAATAAAGGCTTTTTCTGGTGTCAAATTGCGCATAAACCACCAATAGCCAATAATTTAATGTCACGCTATCCCCTCCATACTCTCCTCTAACAGTCGGCTTAGAAAATTCAAGCTAGCCAATGATAGTTCATAAACTATAAAAAAGAACATAACAAGAACATTATTATTTGAGCTATTAGACGTTCAAATAAGAGAAGTTTCGATCAGCGCTCTTGTTGCGCCTTTTGTGACGCTGCGCTAAAGCCATGATGAACCTGATTCATCAACCGTTTTACGTGCCTTTGGCGCTCTCCCCAAGCGGCTGAAACAACTTCAAACGAAGAAAGACAATTTATGACAACCACCGGCAATGACTCACTCGGCACGCGTTCAACCCTCAGTGTAAACGGCACCGACTATGCCTATTACTCGCTCGCCAAGGCCGCTGAAAAACTCGGCAATATCGACAAGCTGCCATACACATTGAAAGTGCTGCTGGAAAATATGCTGCGCTTTGAGGATGGCGGCTTTACCGTGGATGCCAAGGATGCACAGGCGGTGGTCGACTGGCAGAAAAATGCCCGTTCGGACAGCGAAATTCAATATCGCCCGGCGCGTGTGCTGATGCAGGATTTTACCGGCGTGCCCGCGGTGGTCGACCTCGCGGCGATGCGTGATGGCATTAAGGCACTTGGCGGCGATGCGGAGAAGATCAACCCGCAGGTGCCGGTGCATCTGGTGATTGACCACTCGGTAATGGTCGACGAATTTGGTACGCCGCAAGCGTTTGAGAATAACGTGGCGCTGGAATATCAGCGCAATATGGAGCGTTATGAGTTCCTGAAATGGGGTTCGAAGGCGTTTGATAACTTCTCCGTGGTCCCTCCCGGAACCGGTATCTGTCACCAGGTGAATCTGGAAAATATTGCGAAAGCCGTCTGGTCTTCGAAAGATCAGAACGGCGACCTGGTTGCCTATCCCGATACCTGTGTGGGTACCGACAGCCACACCACGATGATCAACGGTCTGGGCGTGCTCGGCTGGGGCGTTGGCGGGATTGAGGCGGAGGCCGCAATGCTGGGTCAGCCGGTTTCGATGCTCATTCCAGAGGTCGTGGGCTTTAAACTCACCGGTGAATTGGCCGAGGGTATTACCGCGACGGATCTGGTTTTGACCTGTGTGCAGATGCTGCGCGAAGTGGGCGTGGTTGGGCGTTTCGTTGAGTTTTATGGTCCGGGTGTGGCGGCATTGTCGCTCGCCGATCGTGCGACGATTGCCAATATGGCGCCGGAATATGGTGCGACCTGTGGGTACTTCCCGATTGATGACAAGACGCTGGATTACCTGCGCCTGACCGGTCGCAGCGAGGCGGATATTGCGCTGACCGAAGCCTATGCCAAGGAACAGGGTTTCTGGCGTCTGGATGAAGCGAAAGACGCGATCTATTCGAACACGCTGGAGCTCGACATGACCAGCGTGGTGCCATCCCTGTCGGGGCCGAAATTGCCGCAGCAGCGGGTGTCTATGGCCGATCTGGATGAGGGTTTTAATAAGGATCTGGGCGATGTGTTTGGCGCCAATGACGAGGTCGGACGGGTTGCCGTCGATGGCGCGGACTATGATTTCGGGCACGGCGATGTCGCGATTGCCGCGATTACGTCTTGTACCAACACCTCCAACCCCAGCGTGCTGATCGCCGCCGGGCTGGTCGCCAAAAAAGCGCGGGAGAAAGGTTTGCAGCGCAAGCCATGGGTGAAAAGCTCACTCGCGCCGGGGTCTCAGGTGGTGACGGATTATCTCGATAAAGCCGGGCTGTCCGATGATCTGGACTATATGGGCTTTAACCTGGTCGGCTATGGCTGCACCACCTGTATCGGGAATAGCGGGCCGTTGCCGCCGCCGATTAGCAAAGCCATTAACGACAATGCGATTGTCGCCGCGAGTGTGCTGTCGGGTAACCGGAATTTTGAAGGCCGCGTGTCACAGGATGTGCAGGCCAACTATCTCGCCTCGCCGCCGCTGGTTGTTGCGTACGCTTTGAAAGGCACGGTGCGCGAGGATATGTACGAAACGCCGATCGGGCAGGGCAGCGATGGCGAAGATGTGTATCTGAAGGATATCTGGCCAACCAATGACGAGGTCAACGCCGCGATGGGCGGTGCGGTGAACCGCGATATGTTTATGTCGCGCTATGCCAATGTCTATGACGGCGATGCCGCTTGGCAGGATATTGATGTGACGGGTGGGGACACCTATCAATGGCGCGCCGGATCGACCTATGTCGCGAACCCGCCTTACTTTGACGGCATGGAAATGACCCCGGCTCCTGTTGGAGATATTGTCGATGCGAAGACTTTGGCGGTGTTGGGCGATTCGATCACCACCGACCACATCTCCCCCGCCGGCGCGATTAAAGAGGATTCACCAGCCGGCGAATATCTCCGCGATCATCAGGTCAACAAAGCCGACTTCAATAGCTACGGAAGTAGGAGAGGCAATCACGAAGTCATGATGCGCGGCACTTTCGCTAACATCAGAATCAAGAACCAAATGGCCGACGGCAAAGAAGGCGGCTACACGAAGTATAACGGCGAGATCATGCCGATCTACGACGCTGCTATGCGCCACAAGGCGGACGGCAATGATCTGGTCGTTATCGGTGGTGAGCAATATGGTACCGGCTCGTCGCGTGACTGGGCGGCGAAGGGCACCAATCTGCTCGGCGTGAAAGCAGTGATCGTGGAAAGCTATGAGCGTATTCACCGGTCGAACCTGATCGGCATGGGCGTTCTTCCGCTGCAGTTCTCGCAAGGCGTGGATCGCAACACACTGAACATCGACGGAACCGAGACGTTCACGATCAAAGGCGTTGCGACACTGGACCCACGTCAGGAAGTCGAAGTTGAAATGACTCGCGCTGACGGTACTACGGAGACATTCAAGACCGACTGCCGGATCGATACCGCTAATGAAATGGAATATTTCCTCAATGGCGGCATCCTGCAATATGTCCTGCGTAATCTGGCAGGGTAGAAAGCCAAGCAATAATGTGCATAGTCGGAGTATAGGAGAATCCCATGCCCCGACTGCGCGAAATACCTCGTTCCGAAGTCACCGATGAATATGTGTTGGCACTTTACAACACGCTGTTCGGCGATCGCGATCCGGTAGCGGAACCGGGCACTGCAACGGGTACACCCGGAAACTGGTGGACGGTTTTTGCGCAGGTGCCCGATGCCTTCAAGCACACCACCGAAGGTTTCGGATTCTACCGCTCGCCCAATCGCAAACTCAGTTCGAAGCTGCGCGAGCTGGGGCAAATCCGCGCTGGCTATGCGGTAGGATCGCAGTTTGTCTATTCGCAACACAGCAAGGCGATGCGCTTCGAGGGTTATTCGGACGAGCAGGTCGCTGCGATCCCCAACTGGTCTACAGCGGATTGCTTCGATGAGATTGAGCGTGCGGTGCTCGCCTATACCGATTGCCTGGTGCTCGAGCGGGGCAGGGTGCCAGACGGCGTTTTCGCCGCACTCAAGAAACATCTCAGTGAAGTGGAGATTATCGAGCTCACTTATATTACCTGTACTTACATGATGCATGCGGTGATGAGCCGGGCGCTGAGGCTCGAATTTGATGATTTCGATGAACCGGTGGTTGAAGTGCCGGCTCCGGAGGGCGCAACTGCTGACGTTATGGGTATGGTCGACAAGAGAAAGGATGCAGACAAATGAGCTACCACCATCTGGCCCTTGCGGCGAAGGACATGAAGGCGATCCATGCATTTTATGAAGGTGTTATGGAATTCGAACTGGTTAAAGTCGAAATTGCGCCGGTCATGGGCGGCGGCTGGGGGAAACATTTTTTCTACCGGATGGACGGAGATGACACCAAGTTTATCGCTTTTTGGGAACTGATGGATACTCCGGGAGAGGAAGGATATTCTTTCGACCTCAACGAAGCAGCGGGTACACCGCAGGGCACCAATCACTATAGCTTCTCAGTTGATACGGCCGAAGAACTGGAAGCATGGCGGGTTAAATGGAATGCGGCCGATCTGGACGTGCTGGAAATAGATCACAACTGGTGTCGCTCCATCTATACCCGCGACCCCAACGGCAATATGGTTGAGTTTTGTCTCACCACCGGAAGCTTTTCGGACGCAGATCGGACACGAGCGCTAGCCGCGCTCGATGAAACCGAAATGCATGCCTCTCCGCCACCAGCGATGATGAAACAGTGGATGGCTAAAGAAGCAGTTTAAGTAGCCAGATGCACTCTCGGTTTGGAAATGGTGCCTGCGGCAGGGGCGTGCAGACCTATTAGAATGGTGTCTACGACCATTTTGAGTCGTTCTTCGGTCGCAAGATGCATCATCTGCATCATCAAGCGGGGGTTGCAAAACGGCTGCATCATCGTGTTTACTAGTGATACGATCGTATCCAGCTCCAGCCCCTCAAAATAGCCAGCTTCCATCGCTTCAGCCAATATGGATGCCATGTAATGATCAGCCAGATCGACATAGCCCTTGATCACTTCAAAATGTTCGTCTCCCAGTTCCATGTAGGACGCGAACAGATCGGGATCTTCATCATAACGGGCGCGCTTTAATATCAGCCGCTCGGCAAAAAACCGATACAGTTTTTCCTCAACCGGAACATCGGCCTCAACGAGATTTTCCATGATTGCCAGCAGCTCGGCAAACCAATCACCGGCCATGGCTTCGGCTAGCGCATCCTTATTTTCGAAAAAGCGGTAGACATTTGACGGGGACATGCCGGCGGCGCTGGCCAGATCACTCATTGTAAAGCTGATGGCGCCTTTGTTGCGGATCAATTGATCTGCAGCTTCCATAATTTCGCTGCGTTTCGCTTCCATGTCGATTTCGGGGCGAGGCATAGTTTGAACTCCGGGGGATAGTAGCGACACAATAGACGCTGCGTTCTATATAGGTGATACGGTTTGCTGATAAAAGAGAAAAATATTCATTTTTCAATTACGTTGAAGGTAATGTTTTTCTTTCCACCTTCCGATTTGAATGGTTACAATGGCTTATGACTGATCAACAGGGGGAAACTGCAAAAGCGGACGAGATGCCGCCAAAACGCCAGAGAGCTGTGCTTCACCCTATCTCGGGTAGTATCCGGTTGCTCAAGCGATGGTGGCGGATTGCGGTCCAATCGGAAGTCGATCAACCGGCGATCATCGCGAAAATAAAGGCCGATTGCAGTTTTACACCGCGCTATTCGTTTCTGATCTGTATGTCGGCAGGCATAGCAATCCTTGGCCTGTTATTGTCTTCTCCAGCGGTAGTGATCGGGGCAATGCTGCTGTCGCCGCTTATGTATCCCATCATGGCGGTAGGTTTCGCGTCAGCTGTTGGCGACTCTGCCTGGTTGAAAGATTCCGGTTGGGCGTTGTTTATGGGAACCCTGATTGCGGTATTGTTCTCTGCTTTTGTTGTATTGCTCTCGCCATTGCAAACGGTAACACCCGAGATTGCTGCTCGAACGCGCCCCAATCTGTTTGATTTGGGGGTTGCGGTTTTTTCCGGACTGGCCGGTGCTTATGCCATGATCCGGGGAGGGTTGGGTACGATTGTCGGTGTGGCCATTGCCGTGGCTTTGATGCCCCCCCTCGCGGTTATCGGTTTTGGGCTGGCCACGATGAACTGGACTGTCTTTGCGGGATCATTGCTTCTCTATTTCACAAATCTGATGGTTATCGCGTTGACCGCTACCATCATGGCCTGGATTTATGGATTCCGTTCTTACATGACCGAGCGGCAGACGCAGTTACAGATCATTGCGATGATTGTGGTGTTCGTTGGTCTCGCTATTCCGCTTGGCCTCTCTCTGGTACAGATTGGCCATGAAGCGAATATCTCGCGATCGGCCAATGGCCTTATAAAAGACCAGTTTGGGTCCCGCGCGCGGGTTTCTCAAATTGACATCGATTTCAGTGCGGAGCCCATATTAATTTCTGCGTCGGTCTTTACACCGACCATCAGATCCGGAGCGGAAGAGCAAAGTTCGCGGGTGCTCAGCCGTACATTTAAGGAACCCATCCAGGTTCAAATCGAGCAATATAAGGTCGAGACCGGTGATAATGTCGCGCAGGCAGAGCTGGCCGCTATTCGGGCCAGAGAGCAACAGCAGGCCGTGGAAACGCAGGTTAACAAACTGCGAGAAAACCTGGCCCTGATTGCCGGCGTTGAACAGGATGATGTTATTGTTGATACCTCCAAACGCCGCGCCATCGTGATGGCAAAACCGCTGCCGGGAGCATCCCTGCAAACCTATTATGCTCTTGAACAGAGAATGGTGAAACAAATGCCCGACTGGGCAATAAACATTCAACCGCCGCCCGCTACTTTACCTGATGTCGTGATTGTAGAGAATGATCTGACCAGCGCTTCAAAACGACGTCTGGAATGGATCAGCTGGGCGGCGCTTCGGAGCCCCATGACCATGTCGATGAGTGGGGCAAAAGCAGATATGGGTATCGTCGCATCAGAATTGGCGAAGCAAAACCTGTTCCTCACCAAAACAGAAGCGTCCGATAGTCTGATCGGTAGGGTAAAATTTAACTGGCAGGTGGCGGAGCAGGGCGAAACAACACCTAATTAGTTGTTTACGCTAGGTTCATTTGCAGTGGGTTAGCCAGTCTCGTTAGATGGGAGAGATAATATGCGGACTCTTGCTTTTACAGGAATTTTGTTGGCGGTGGTTTCCGCACCGGCCATTGGCCAATCATCGGGTCAGGGCGATGTCTCGGTCACGATTTACAACAATAACCTGGCGCTGGTGCAAGATGTTCGACGGTTGAATATTCCAGCAGGGCGTTCGGTGCAGAGCTTCCCCGGCGTGTCTGGTCAGATCAGGGCGGAGACGGTTGGCTTTAATGCAGCCAATACGGGAATCATTGAACAAAATTTCGATTATGATCTTCTTTCCCCGCAAAAATTGATGGAAAAAGCCGTTGGCGAAACCGTGACAATTGTTCGCATAAATCCGGCCACCGGTGCCGAGAGACGCGAACGCGCCAAGGTGTTGGCCGCCAATGGCGGTGTTGTCTTGCAGATAGGAAGCCGAATTGAGGTGCTCCGCGATGACCGGCTGCCAACCCGCGTGATTTTTGATAAAGTGCCGAGCAATTTGCGTGCGCGTCCTACCTTGTCGGTAACACTCAACAGTTCTCGAAGCGGAACGCGGCCCGCGCAGTTAAGTTATTTGACCGGTGGAATGGGCTGGAAAGCCGATTATGTTGCGCTGTTCGATGAAAATGCGGGCAAGATGGATGTGCAGGGCTGGGTTACCCTGACCAACAGTACCGGTACGACCTTTTCCAATGCCAAAACATTGCTGGTCGCCGGAACGCCAAGCGTGAACGGTCGCAGTAACAGAGGTGGCCGCAACAATATTCGAAGAGCGGGAACCGAAACTGCCAATCGAGAGTCTTTGGGCGATTTTTATCTCTATCCTCTTGCCGCTCGAACAACGATCGCCAATGCGCAAACAAAGCAGGTTAGCTTTCTTGATGTGACGGGTGCACCAGCGCAAAAGACTTATGAATATTCCAATGGCTGGCTGAACACGCGCAACGAACCGCAAAGTGCCGCCACGGTCTTGCAGTTCAGCTCTTCTGCAGATGGCGGATTGGGCGATGCGCTGCCGGCTGGCACCGTTCGTGTTTATATGAAAGATGCTTCCGGACAGCCGCAATTTATCGGCGAAAACAATATTGGCCATACGCCCATGGGATCCGAACTGGGTCTGAAAACAGGCGAAGCCTTTGATGTGAAAGTAAAGCCGACCGTTACCGAACGCAAGCGGTTAAATGCCAGAAAATGGCGAACATCCATGACCTATGAACTGACCAATGCTCGTCCAGCTGCCGTTACGGTTTCTCTGATCCAAAATGGCCTGGATTTCTATTGGGACGACACGCGCATTGTGAGTGAGAGCATGGCCAGTGAAAGGCGATCATCGAACAGTGTGGTTTGGAAAGTCCCGGTGCCAGCCAATGGCCGCGCTACCGTGACCGCTGTGTTTGAGACCCGGTTCTAATCGATGATGATTCGAACGCTCCTCGCGTTCTTGATTATTGCCTTGGCCGGGACAGCCCAAGCGCAATCCGATTTCGCGCGTCAGGTTGTGACATCCGAAGGACCTTCTTCTGTATCAGTAACAGTCTATCGCGATCCCTATCGCGATCCAGATGAAGAGATGGAGCTGGCTTATCTGGAAGGATATGCACTAATCACCGAGCAGCGTACTGTCACCTTGCCCGCTGGAGAAGTTGATCTTCGCTTTGAAGGTGTGGCCGGAGGGATTATTCCGCAATCCGCAATAGTTACCGGATTGGCAGAGGGGGTATTGGAGAAAAATCGCGATGCGGCCCTGCTTTCGCCATCCGCATTACTAAACGGACATTTGGGTAGAGCAGTGACCATCCGCCGTACCAAGGCGGCTACAGGTGCGATGGAAGAATTCAATGCTAATATCCGAACGGATGCCAGCGGCGGCATGGTTATGCAAACGGCCGAGGGGTTTGAAGCTTTGCAATGCACCGGCCTCAATGAAACCCTTGTTTACCCGAAAGTCCCCCAGGGCCTTTCCGCGAAGCCAACGCTATCTGTAAGAACCATCGTCAACCAGCCAACGCGGGCCACTGTAACGCTTTCCTATCTGGCAAACGGCTTTGACTGGCAGGCCAATTATGTTGCTGATGTCAGCGAAGATGGTGGAACGATGAATCTGTTCTCCTGGGTGACACTGGCCAATAGCGATGAAACTTCGTTTCGCGATGCACAAACTAACGCGGTAGCAGGGCAACCCAATAAGGAAGAAGGTGACATCAATCCTGTGAGCGGCGGTTCAATTTCCCTCAAATGTTGGCCGCAAGGCACAACCAGCGATATCGATTTGAAACGCTTCAATCGTGCAAGAGATGAAGCTCGATTTTTAGGCCGCGCTATGCCTGCTCCCATGATGGCTATGGATTCTGAAGCAGACAACCTCTTGATAGTTACTGCAAGCAAGGTCACTACAGAACAAGAAGAACTCGGCGACCTGAAGCTCTATCGTATTCCTGTGCCCGTAACCGTTGCTTCAAAGAGCCAGAAGCAAGTGGCGATGTTTGAAAAACAGGCGGTTCCGTTCGAACAATTTTACGAAACGGAGATTTGGGCAACCGGTGCTGGCAACAGTGGGACATTTTTTACCACTTTGCGGTTTCAAAATGACAAGAAAAATCGTCTGGGTCTAGCGCTACCGGCTGGAAAAATGGTCGCGTTTAAGGAATCGGGAAGCACGCGTCTTTTGCTAGGCGAAGGCAATCTGGATGACAAAGCCATCGGTGAACAGGTAGAGGTTCAGATTGGTACCAATCAACAACTTCGGTTTGAAATCGAGCAATTGGGTCAAGGCGAAGGCGATGATCGCAAATATCGCGATTTTGAACTGACGATAAGCAACGCGACAAAGCTTGCGGCTCCGATAGAATTGAAACTGGGTCACGGTGAGCGCGAACGATTGACAAAGATCAGCTCGCGCCTCGGACGCAAGGATGGCAAACCATTTTGGAAAACAACCGTTCCGGCTAACGGAGCCAGTACCCTGCGTTACCGCGTCAGATTCCGCTAATCCAGATATTTGGCTTTTGATTCACCGGGTATTGGGCGCGGATTATGGTCTTCATCGAGTGCAACAAATGTAAACAAACCGCTGGTCACCGGCACACGCTCTTCGTCCAGATTGCGTGATGCGATAACATCCAACCGGATAGCAATCGATGTCCGTCCAATCCGTTCCACACGGGCATAAACAGAGATCAAGTCGCGCGTCAGTATCGGTGCGATAAATTCCATCGCCTCTATCGCGACCGTAGCTGTTGACCCCTTCGCAACACGAGCGGCCATGATCCCACCAGCAATATCCATTTGTGAAAGCACCCAGCCGCCAAAAATATGGCCATTATTGTTCAGATCGCGCGGCTGCGGCGCAACGCGCAGAACCGGCTGGAGTTCTTGTAATGCCAAAAGATCATCTTCACTCATCGGGAGAGATACTCCTTGTTACCGGGTCATCTATCGATTCATCATGCCCTGTGGTGCTCGAAAGAAAGACCAAACCCATTAACGCCGCCATTAACATTACAGCAAATCCAACGCCTGCTGCTGTCGCAATATACATATGGATTGAAACAAAACCGTGACGGTAAAATAAAATGGAAAGCGTGATGACAATACAAACCGCTGTGAACCATCCCATCCAACGCATCAGCAGCCAATAACGTGCCCAAGCAGCACTGGCATATGCTGGATCTTCCAATCGGGATGGCTGAGCCATGGGGGTGTCTCCTTTGTTCTTCGCCGCTTTGGACCACAAATAATCGCCCTTCAAGCCCATTCCCTTTCAAAACTATGCTATGGAGTTGCAGTAAACAGAATCGCAGAGAGGGAGCAGAGCAATGTCAATCCAGTTGATCTTAGATGCGCGGCAGGGAGAAATCTTCAGTTGCAGCAGCGATATGACGGTCACCGAAGCCGTGGATATATTGGGAGAAAAGAGAATTGGGGCACTTCCGGTGCTGGATGACGACAAGGTGGTTGGCATTTTTTCTGAACGAGATGTGCTTCACTGTGTCCGAGAATTCGGACATGCTGCCATGGATAAAAAGGTTTCCGATGTGATGACCGCAGATGTGATTTCGATCGACTCAAAGAAAAGCGCAATTGGCTCTCTTTCACTAATGACAAAACGGCGGATCAGGCACTTGCCGGTCGTTGATGATGACAAGCTGGTTGGCTTTGTATCGATTGGTGACCTGGTTAAACATCGCATCGATGTTATTGAGGCAGAAGCCGCTGCCATGCGGGATTATATCAATTCCGCTTGAAAATCAGGTGATTTTTATATTTCGCTGACTGCAATATGCCAGCATCTTTTGCCGAATGGATTTTGCCCGTTCGATAGGATTTGGATATCTATCCCGATACGCTTTGGACCGGACTTCCAGGCTGAACGGTATATCGGTCGGTAGGGCATCAATAACCTCTCGAACCGGCAGTTGACCCTCACCTGGGACGCTCCGCAAATCTATTGCATCCTCCAGATAGCGATCAAAATTCGACTGGCAATCCCGGTTGCCGTCGCAAATTTGTGAATATGGCATTAGATGCGGGTCGATATTTTCAATAACATTGGGAGCATGTCCGGCACGCTGAAAATGAAGTGTGTCGATCAACAATGCTGCGGCCGGATGATCCGTGCGATCAATAATATCAAGCGCATCATCCATATTTCGAACGGCTGTAATCATCAGGAATTCCAATGCCATCCGCATGTTGCCCGGAGCAGCCCACTCACAAAGTTTGAATAATGCCTCCGCTGTGCGGTTCTTGTCGGGTTCGGAACTGACAACAAGAGCATTGGGCGCGCCCAACTCCAGACCGGCATCAACTATCAATTTGTGACTGTCATCAAGTTTTCCACCTTCCGGTATCCAGATAACTTCTATATCGAGAACCTCTAGATTGTGGCGGGCAAGTGCGGCCTTTGTATCATTGAGCGCAGTGGAATTCCATTTATCCGGTTCTATTGTAAATCCGGCATGGGTGAAACCTGCCTGTCCAGCTGCGTCAGCAACGTCAACCGGTTGAAAATCGGGAAGCGTGCCGGCGGCTAATGATAATATATGAGACATGCAACCAGCTTGAGGATCGCTTTCCCAGTTCGCAATTGACATATTCGTGAGCCGAAATCAGCCGGACCCGCCTGTGACATTGTTTTACGCAATGATGTCAATGTGTTGTCCAGTAACGGTTCGGGCTTTTGCGCTAAACCAAAGCTTAATATCTGTCTGCTAGATTCAACAAATGAACCGAATAATCGACTATCTGTCTCTCAAGACACGAAAAATGTGGCATGATCAGGCGGCCGCAGCTGTTCTGACTACGCCGCCGATCAAGGCCAAGAACGATGGCGTCATTTTGTTTTCCATGATCGGAACGCGGGTTTTATACCCGTATCTTGTAGCCATAAAGTCGCTGCATCATCAATTGCAACGCGGGCGCATTGTGGTTCTGGATGACGGAAGTCTCACCAAAGCTGACAAAAAGATATTGAAGGACCATCTCGATGATCCACGGATCATAGCGATTGATTCTGTTGACACGGGCGATTGTCCAGTTGGTGGAACCTGGGAGCGTCTGCTGACAATATTGGATTTGCGGCAGGATAATTACGTGATCCAGCTCGATTCAGATACGATTACAACCGGAGCCATTCCACAGATCACTCAGGCTATCGAGCAGAACCGCAGCTTTACGATTAAAGGCGGTGCGGAATCGAAGCTTGTTAGTTTGAATGAAGCATCCCATCACGCCAAAAATAGCGAGTATTTTTCTGCCGCCAATACGCATGTGCAATTAGCGATTGAAGCTGCCATGGATCGCGTTGCAATATCCGAGCGCCCAGATTTGCACTATGTTCGAGGTTGTTCGGGTTTCACAGGATTCTCGGCTTCAAAGATGGGACGGGAGCTGGCCGAAGCTTTTTCCGCAGAAGCAATCCGCCTGCTGGGCATGGAGAGATGGTCCGAATGGGGCAGTGAACAGGTCACGTCGAATTTTGTGATTGCGAATGAAACAGATCCATTGCTTTTACCCTATGAGCATTATTGCAATTTCTGGAACGAACCGCTGTCGAATGACGTCCGGTTCATCCATTTCATCGGTACATTTCGCTACCATAAGGGTTTGTACACCGATACAACGCGTGATGTTGTCCAAGCGCTGAACAAGGAAAGATCTGACACCCCTGAGCTGATGCGGGCCTGAAGCGGTTTCTCTTTTTGGCTACATTCAAATTTTCTGGCTGGCCTGAAAAAGTTGGCGAGCAGCTATCAACCGCGGTTGCGAACCATTTGATAGATTTCGGTAACGGTCGTGCGGCTGAATATCATCATCCAACTCAAGTAAACGAATGCGCCCACCGCGATTAGTGAAGGTAGCTGGACAAATTCGGATGGCCAGCGAACAAGTTGGTCAATCAGGATCACCGATGCCGCCATGGCCAGCACCGCGGTTATTGACGGCAATAAAACTCCTATCAATTGGGATAACCGCACTTTTAGAACGGGTAGCGTCCAAATCGCTATGGTGGCAAGCAGAACCGGATAGCCGATCAGCCATGCGTAAGCGATGCCAATCACGCCCCAGTTCAGACCTATCAAGTAACTAACTGGCATATAGATAGCGCCGGCAATTGAGTTTCGCGTGGTGATATCTGGCCGATTGATCGCATTGCATGCGGGGCCAACCAAGGTCAGCAAAGTCATAAATGGCATTGCAAGAGCGAGAAGTTTCACAAAGGCAATAGTCTCTATCCACTTTTCGCCCAGCAACACTTTCACCAACGGCTCAGCGGTTACTGCAAAACCTACAAATATCGGCAAGCCGACAAGCATGATCATCTGGACCGACTTAACAAAGGCGCTAGCAACGCCGCTATCTTCGTCAATGCGACTATAGGCGGAGAAGGCCACTTCATTCAGGGGCGGCACAACTTTGTTGATGAATATCTGGGTTAGAAAAAGGGCGGTGGTATAGATGCCAAGGGCATGCGCATCAAAATGGCGCCCAACAATAAAGACATCAGCTTGTGTTTGGACGAACCAGAAAAGATGGCCTATCAGGATAACGCCGCCATATTTCACGATAAAGCCGGCGCCATTGAAATCGAAGCTTGGCCACATCCAGCTTTTTGCCACGATGGTCATTCCGATGGCGCGTATGAAAGCGACAACTAAAGGTGCCCAAACCAGCGTCCAGACGCCGAGACCGGCAACGGCACCGGCGATTGCCGCAACGGCTCCGCAAAAGGCAGCCACAATATTGACCTGCGCCTGACGCTTGAAATCCATTTCCCGTGAAAGGATAGTATAGCCAAGAACCACAAACGGGGTGGTGAGATAAAGCAGTGCCTGTACCCGAAGCAGATCAGCGACCAATGGTTCCTGATAATATTGTGCTGCATAGGGGGCTATTCCGATCTGGATTGCTGCCAAAGCGGCGTTGAAGAGAATCAACAGTCCAAAAAGTTGTCGGAGAATCTTCGAATCTATTACGTCCCTCTGGACGACTGCGTTTGCGAATCCGTAGCCATTTACCAGACTCAACAGCAAAGTTAGCACGGCAGTCATGGCCACAAGGCCATAATCACTGGGGTCGAGGATACGGATGACCAGGAATGTTGATACCCAGGAAACTATTTGACCAAAAATTTGTGTCCCAGAGCGCCAGATAACGGCATTACGCACACGCACACCGAAACCAGTGTCTTCGGACGATTTATAGCCGTTTTCTCCCGGTTTTGGACCAGTTGCGGGCAAGGGTTCGGATGTATTTTTCTTCATTGAGAAGTTTGATAGCGGATAAATACCAATAAATTTGAAACAAAAGTGAAAAAGTGTGTTGACGGAATCGGGCGACCCGCCTAGAGACCTTTTCACCGGCACGACGCGGCTCTTACGGGCCCCACTGTGTTGGTCGTCAAAATTAGTAACAACGGTTCTCCCCGGTAGCAATAGCGGGAAAAATCGTTGTCTGCGTTTTGATGGGCTCTTTGACATTGTAATAATAGATGAAGGGACATGTGGGCGGCGGCCCCAGACCCGGGAACTTCAAGGTTCCGGTGCTCTGGTAAATTAAGTCGTTCCATAGGTTTCATGTCAAAATTCATTCTTCGGAATGAGTAATGATACGTTACCGAACATGTCCCAAATATGTATCCATATACGTAATTAAGATTTGTGCAGGAACGGCTCCTTGAAATGAAGCTGTTTCGGTGGATGGCAAACTTCGGTTTGTGCCACCATTACAGGACATCAAACTTGAGAGTTTGATCCTGGCTCAGAACGAACGCTGGCGGCATGCTTAACACATGCAAGTCGAACGAGATCTTCGGATCTAGTGGCGCACGGGTGCGTAACGCGTGGGGATCTACCATAGGGTACGGAATAACTCAGAGAAATTTGTGCTAATACCGTATAATGTCTTCGGACCAAAGATTTATCGCCCTTTGATGAACCCG
>Ga0316204_10002482_pt1 | contig 41525 bp, 54 predicted proteins | sample 6monrhotite_MG_2_FD_205661 | JGI IMG/M metagenome (GOLD analysis project Ga0316204, IMG submission 205661) | Microbial mat bacterial communities from mineral coupon in-situ incubated in ocean water Damariscotta River, Maine, United States -... | ecosystem: Environmental > Aquatic > Marine >...
GCCAACTGATGGGCCATTCAAGAAGCTGAAGGCAACGCTTCGGTCTCCTCACGACATCCCAAACAAGAGAATCCGCTGCACTGCCAACCCAGGTGGCGTAGGGCACCAATGGGTCAGGGCCTACTTCAAAGTCCCTCGCCTGGATGAACCGGATGGCCAGCTAATCGAAGATGGCCGCATTACCAAGATGTTTATACGCAGTTTGGTCACGGATAATCGGATTCTCCTCCAGAATGACGATAAATACATAGACCGACTGTATGAGGTGGGCGACGAGCAGTTAGTTAAGGCGTGGCTGACGGGAGACTGGGACAGTTTTGTCGGACAGTACTTTATAAACTGGAAAAACGAGGAAATAGAGGTCCATTCCTTCGAGATTCCCGAGTCTTGGCCTCTTTTGGCTGGGCTGGACTACGGTGAGGCTGCCCCGACCAGCTTTGGCCTCTACACCATCGACCACGACAAGAATATTTATCGCATTGCTGAATATTACCAAGGCAATGCCGCCGCATCGCAGCATGCGTATGAGATACAGAAGATGATAGCCTCTTGCCCCTTCACTGGAGGCAGGTCGCCGTCGCAGATCTTCGCGGACCCGTCGATGTTTGTAAAAAGGCGGCTACATGAGGTCGTTTCGCAATCGCCGGCCGATGTTTTTGGGGAATATGGCCTATTCCTCACGGCGGCCAACAACGACCGCATTACTGGATGGCGTGTAATCAACGACGCACTGGTTAGACAGCGCTTCCACACCTTTTCTGGGTGGAACAACAACCTAATGCGGACTATGCCCGCCCTTCCTCGGTCGAAAACCAACCCCGAGGACGTGGACACAAAGGCTGAGGATCATGCCGCTGACGAGTTGCGCTATCTGATGTTACATATATATGCACCGGCAAAAGACCAGAAGATCACCAAAGCGAATCCCTTTAGTGGAAACGTGCTAATAAACGAGATGCGACAGTTTCATAAACGCCTCAATAAAAGGGTAGCATAATGAAGACAGCAGAGATAGCCTTCTGGCAGAAAGAGCGGGCGGCTTGCGAAGAGTACATGAAGCCGCACCATAAACGCTGGCGCAGGCTATTGAAGGCGTATCGCTTGGAGTTTGAGTCCATTCGCGGCTTGGATGACAAGCGGACCTATCGAATCTCACGGTTCTATCCGCTAACCCGACAGCTTATCGCCAGTATTGCCTTTCACTACCCGCACGTCTTTATGCGTACAGAGAATGGGTCACATCCCGAGATTGGGGAGATCTATCAGCGGATAGCCAACGACTGCTTCGAGTTGTCGGACCTGAAGACCCACATGCACCAAGCTTTGTTCGATGCGCTGTACTGCTACATGGGATGGTTGAAGTTTGGGGTAAACCCCCCGGGTGACACCGATCTGGTCCCTCCCTACGTCGCCAATGATGCGATGGAGAACGGGATGCCTTTTGCGATGCGCGTAGACCCATTCAAAGTCTACATTGATCCTGTGACGCCACCCACGACCCATAAATACGCCCGCTATATGTGGGAACGCATGTTGGTGCCTTATGAGATGGCCAAGGCCGACGAGCGTTTCGCCAACCGCAAAAAACTAACCCCCTTGTCAGACGAAGACGCGACTGACTCCCAAATGCTCGACATGAGCCAAGAGACGGAGCTGAACGACGAGGAGCGCAAGGGTATGCAGATGTCGAAGGATAACGGCAAGTTTGTTGAATTGTACGAGATCCACGACAGGATGCACAAGAAACTGATCGTCTTCGCCAAGGGCGTAGAAGAGCCTCTCCTGGAGGAGCCCCACCCCTTCCTGGCCGGACGCACCGAGACTGAGCAAGACCCCTTCACCGGGGAAACCCGAATCTCTGGGTTTACGCCCACAGGTGGGTATCTGGTAGAGGGCGGCTTCCCGTACTGGCCCATCACCTTCGACCTCTCCTCTGAGTCTCTGTATGGCGTACCGATGATGGAATACGTCGAGGACGAGCAGGAGGTGATCGTTGAGTCCGTCTCTCGTCGCATGGACCTGCTAAAGCGATACCCTCGCATTTTGCTGGGGCACAAAAGTGAGCAAGAGGACAACGCCGACATCGGGGATAGAATCGAAGAAGGCAAGGATGGCACCGTAATTTGGGTCAATGACGTGCATAATGGCTTTGCCGAGCTGGGCGGGGGGAACCCTCCCCAGGATCAACTCGGGATAGAGGCCGATATGCGCCAATACGAGGACCAGGTGCTGAATGTCTCCCAACTTGCCCTGGGCGGGGGTGGGCGCAAGACCGCTACTGAGTCGGCCCTTATTGCCTCCTTTGGCCAGCTCAACCGTGAGTGGCTACAGGGGGCGGTCTCAAAGGCTTACGAGGTCAGTGCCTACAACTTTTTGCGTATGATGTCTGACCTACGCTACGCCCCAGAGAACTATTTGGTGAATATCGCACCAGAGAGCCAGGAGCCAGTGTATCAGGCAGTCACATCAGACCTTCTACAGCATCGCTTCAAGGTTAATATTGAAGCCGGTTCCATGCGTCCGCTGTTTGAGGAGATTGAGCGCGAAGACGCCCTGGCCCTATTCAACTACCTCATCCGTATGCCAGAGATCCCGCGCCCCGAGGCGATCAAGATGCTCTTGCGTACCTTCCGTGTGCCGAATATAGAGAAGCTCCTACCTTCGGATAATACCGCCGAGGTACGAGCCGCCCAGCTTGAGAATGAATGGATGGCCATGCAGCAACGTGACCCCGGGGTGCTCCCGGAGCAGGACCATGAAGTGCATATGCAGATCCATCAACAGGCGATGCAGGATCCGGTGGTCCAGCAGATCGTTTCGGCCAATCCGGCCATGGGGATGACTATGCAGCAGTTGGTCCAGTCGCACATGCAGCAGCATCAGATGGCTACCCAAGCAAGGATGCAGCAAGCGGCTCAGGCTGGTGGAGGTGGAGGTGGAAACATTAACGCCAGCTCAGATGGGGGGCCTGCCGGTGACGTAGTCCAGGCTTCTAAGGGCATCCAGTCCCAAGTCCGCTCCGGTGCACAGAAGATCTCTCAGGGCGGAGCGTCAATAAATAGGGGGCAGAACTAATGGTACTACTTGACTATAAGTGCGATTCTTGCGGAACTATTAAATCCGATGTATTATTTCGGAAGAGTGATGATATTACGCCGCAGATCGCCTGTAAATGTGGTGAGCAAGCCCGTAGGTTGTACAGTGGGGGCAATCATATCCATGCCACCAAAAGCTCACTCTACGGAAACTACGAACCAGCATTGGGGATGGTCGTTGAAAGCTATTCCCACAAACAGCGCCTTATGCGCGAGTTCAGCATAACAGAGGCGAACGATCCTGTAAAGGGTTCTCGCAACGACCGCTCTGAGCCGCACAAGGCAATCAAACAGCGATCCGCACCAGATCAATCCAAGGCGTGGATCTCGTCACCCAACGACCTACCCAATAGGTAGGAGAAAGTAGGACAGTATGGCCGGTCTGGACTCCTCACCTCCCGGTGAAGAAACCATTGACGCACCGACTGCATCTGCCGAGGACCAAGACCTCTTTGAAATAGGAGGCGATCTCCTCGGTGAAGATAGCTCGGAAGATGTGTCAGATGCTTCGCCCGAGACGAGCGGAACTCCCGAATTCGACCCCGACAACGTGGATTGGCTTCGCGTTGACCCAACAACTCTCCCTGACCAGTATAAGCCGCTGTCGGGGATGGCAAAGACCATGCAGGCGACCTTCACTCGCAATAACCAAGAGCTGAAGACTCGCCAGGATCAGTTGCAGCGGCAGGAGCAACAGGTACGTGATTACGTGTCCCGCACTCAGCAGCAGCAACAGAACCAGCCGCAGAACGCGCAAGATGAATACGCCGACCTAAAGGAACGCTTGAGGGCTTCTGGCGACGAAGATGCTGCACAAGGCATAGATGTCGTGCGGGACATAATTAAGCGGGAAGCTGGTGGGCGATTGGAAGAGATGACTACCAAGTACTCACAGTTGGAAAACTACGTCAAGGTTCTTGCTGCCCATCTGGTCTCCCAGAATACCCAGAGTGCAAACTCGCAGTGGGGTAAGCTGGCAGAGCAACATGGGCAAGACACGGTGCAGAATTATCGCCCCGCCGCAGAAGCCTTGATGCGGACTACCAACCCAGCTACTGGTAAGGCATACGACGCCGACACGGCCATTAGGACCGTCGCCGGACTCTTGCAACAGCAAGCGGATAACCTGCGCGAAACGGATACGAGCATTCGTACCAAGGCGCGGGCGCGGGTCAAACCATCCCCCCAGGTGCAAACTGGGAGTGGGAGAGGCGATCTTTCCGACACCGAACTGAGGAACGAACTCCAAGCACTCGGCTTTGAGTGAGTTGAACTCATAGGAAAAGGGACTTAATCTCTCATGGCTGCAACCAGCACAACCGAACAATGGGATGCGGCGTGGACCCACACCATGCGGGCCAAGCGGAAACGCTTGACTGACAATATCTCGGATTCTTATCCGACGATTGATGCCTTTCGTACTAAAGGCCGTATGGAGATTGAGAACGGGGGCAAGGAGATCCAAGAGGATCTGATGTATGGCCTCAATAACTCAGAGTGGTTCGACGGCTACGATATTCTGAACGCTGACGCGGTAGACGGCATCACTGCCGCTTTCTACCAGTTCCGGTACAACTCCACCCCGATCACCATCTCGATGACCGAGGAAATGGAAAACCGGAAAGCAGACCGCGCCCAGAAGCTGCTAACCAGCAAAACTAATCAGTCGATGACGACTTCGTTTGACACCATCAACGCGGCCCTGCATACCGCCAGTACCGGTAAAGCCATTGTTGGCCTACCTGATATTGTTGATGATGCCTCCGGTACCACCATTGGTGGTATTGACCCGACCAGCGAGACTTGGTGGGAGAACAAGCGTCTCGACTTCGGTACCACCTACACCGGCGACTTCGATGCCCAGACTGGTGCCATCCACAATGCCTCTTCTTCAATGGGCGCTTTGTGGAATGACGTCTCCGAAGGCAACGACAAGCCGGACCTCATCATCACCACCCACAGCGAGTATGGCAAGTACGAATCCCTCTTCGAAGGCACCGGCCACTACCGATTCTCTTCGACTTCGGGTTCTCCTGGCCTCAATGGCGACAACCCCACTTTCCGTGGTGCCAAACTCGTCCCCGACCGCGACTGCGCGTCCGACACCTTGTATATGCTTCAGACCAAGTACCTGAAGCTGAAGGTGATGGCCGGTCTCAACTTTGCCAAAACTCCTTTCAAGGAACCGGCAAACCAGCAGGCCAAAGTGGGTTACATCCTCGTAGGACTCCAGTTGACGACCAACAACCGTCGTCGTCAGGGTGTCCTTTACAACATCGTCGCCTAAGAAAGGGATCGAATAATGTTAAAATTTGAACCCACCTACACCTCGACCAGCGACGATCATGGCGTTGGTAATGTGTTCTGGACTCGTGACGGCAAGGCATATCGCTGGCTACAGGCTGTTGACTTGGCCTGGGTTGTCGATAATGTCGTCCTTCCGGCAGACACCTCTTGCACCACTGGTACCATTGATGTGGCGGGTGGCTCTGCCATTGGTCTGCGTCCCTTGGGCATTGCAAAGGCTGCCACTGCACTTTCGTCTTATGGCTTCGTGCAGTGCGCTGGTGTAGCTGATGTGTATACGGATGGTGCCGTTACTGTTGGCCAGCAGCTCACGCAACATGCTTCAGTGAATGGCCAAGCCGACACTATGGCTGACGGCCTGGAGGAGTTGGTATTTGGTACCGCACTCGAAACTGATGGCGGTTCTCCGACGACCTCTGCGACTCTGTTGCAGGGCTTAGTTTAAACTTATGGGGAGGGGCCAGCCTCCTCCCCATTTTACAAAGGACTTTCCTATGGCTACGGCCACCCCTCCTAAAGTAAAACCATTTGAATCGGCCGAAGAGGCCGCCCCGGCTCCCGCCCCCGCCTCTAATATCATAGAGCTGGTGCAGAAACTGACCCCCGAGCAGAAAGAGATGTTCCGTGATGCTTTGGGCGTGAAGAACCAGGGCATCAAGCGGCGCGTCAATAAGCGAAACAACAACGACGCAAAGCGTATGTCTGCCCTTCACGGCGATGTGTATCGCCCTGGCGGAGGCGGATTCAAGCCCTCCGAGGCGATCTTCGATAAAGGCCCCGAGGCAGTGGCTGCCGCCGAAGAGCGCTGGTATAATGGTCAGTCTACCTCTGCCCGCAAGGCCGATGAACTGGAAGCCCTGGCCGCGACCGCGGTGATGTAGATAATGAATTCGGCTTCCCTCACTGACGGTATACACGCCCCCTCCGTTGTGGCCGATACCGCACTGGTGGAGGCGATAACAGCAGGGTCTTACCTAATCGTCCCGTTGGTGACTACTACAGCACGTAACTTGCTGACTGCCACTAATGGGATGATTGTTTATAACACCACCGACAACAAGTTCCAGGGCTACGAAGCTGGGGCATGGGCAAATCTAATATGACCTTACAAGAGGTTTGGACACTTGGCTTGAAGAGGGTTGGCTTATCTCCATCCAATACCACCTTCTCAGATCAGATGCGGATCTACGTCAATGTCGTAGCCAAGCAGATCGCCAACGAGAGAAATTGGTGGTGGCTTAATAAGACCGCTACGTTTAACACCGTAGTAGACACCCGCACCTACACGCTGGCGGCAGATGTCCTGATGCCGGAATCTATCGTGGACGAGACCAATGACACCCCCACCCGCTTTGTCTCTCAACAGGTCGGGGAGAGGGCTGATCCAGACAGATCCACCTCTACTCCTACCCCCTGGTGGACTATTGAGGGGTACGACGAGACGGGGGCGCTGATTATTGGTGCCTTCCCCACTCCGTCTGAAGTGGCGACCTTTCGCTATCGGTACACTGCCTACATCTCCGACTGGACCCCCGCCAACGATGGGAGTCAATTAAATACCCTTGGCATCCCCACTACTATCCAGCCTGCGCTGGCCTTTGGGGGCGCTCGGCTATATAAGCAGGAGAAGGGCGACGAGGACGGGGCTAAGACTGAGGAATACGAGTACGAGAAGATGATGTCTTCTATACGAAAGCAGCAATACCGCATAGAGGGCAACCGGCACTTCCGCAAGGAGCGCACAGACCGCTGGATAAGTGGCTTCCGCCTACAGCCGCAGGAAGGCAGCCTGAGCTGATGGCCATCGAAGGTGATAGCATACAGTTTGGGCCATGGTATGGGGGCGTGAACTACGCCCTGGCCCCCGAAGACTGCGAATCAGATCAGGTCTCCTCTATGGAGAACTGCAGGATTGGCCTTGGCGGGTATGTAGAGAAACGGCTTGGAAGTGCTAAGTACGAAGATTACGCCGCGCTGGGGTCCACCCCCACTGTCGTCATGGCCTCTGAATACCGTATCCCTAATGGGAACACGTACAAGGTTATCATTGCTGGGGGGAAGATATATTACGATAACGGCTCTGCCTGGACCGACATCAGCGCAGCCTTGACCATATCCTCTTCTTCGGATGACCATGTATGGGATTGGGTGAGGGCGCACAACGTCCTTGTCATGACCAACGGAGTAAACCCAGCCATTGCTTGGACTGGATCGGGAAACGCATCAACCATAACAATGCCAGGGTCTGCCACCTGGGCTAAGTTTGTTGGGTATTGGGATGATCGCTTGTGGTTGGCTCACACTAACGCTAACGATGACCGAGTATGGTATTCAGACAAGGGCACCCTCGACACGTTTGGGTCCACTTCATTCTACAATATGGGCAGTCCAGTAACGGCCATGCAGCCGTTCCAGGGGGCCAATGTAATTCACACCGAAGAGGGGATCTGGACCCTGACCCCTACGGGGAACGCGCAGGTTCCGTACCAGAAGGTGCCGAAAACCCAGCAGTCCGACCAGTCACAGGGGATCGGTGGCTCGGTGTCAAACCGCGCTGTGATCTCCCTGCCAGACAACCGTCAGCTCTTTATACTTCCTGGGGGCATATACGAGTGGGCGGGATCAGAGACAGTAGAGAAGATTTCACAGGCACTGGATGACGGATATTGGCCAAATATAACAACCTCTCGCCTCCCCCAGGCTCACGCTATCTACTACCCAGTGCAGAATGAGGTGTGGTTTTGGCTGCCGTACGGATCGACCACCATGAATCAAGTCATGGTATACAACACAGAGCTAAAGGTGTGGTATGGACCCTATACGAACATACCCAGGAATTGTAGCTGCATTATAGATAATAAGCCTCACGGCGGAAGCTATGGTGGCATTCTTTACGATCAAGCGCCGACCTCGGCCACGGCCTACTCAGATGACGGGTCAGCAATCCCTGCCTTTTTCACCACGTCAGGAGAAGCCCCAGAGGGTGGAGACAGTCGTGTCCGGTGGCAATACGGGAGAGTCTACTATGATAATGTTGGGGCCTACGAAGTAACGGTGACACAGGAGTTGTCGGACGCAGCAGGTGAGTCAAATGTGCTCGAAACCTCGTCTGGCGCAGTTGCCCTTGGAGCGTTTACTTTAGGGGTATCGACCCTTGGTACTGTCAGGATGCAATCGGACGATATAGAGCTTAGTGGGTATGATCCGCACTCGACTTTGAAGTTTGCCAACAACACCGTGAATGAGAACTTTAAGATCCGCCGCGTCTACCAGCAATACAAGCAAATTGGTAGGAAGCGAAAAATATCTAAGGAGTCTGACTAATGGCTGGTTCTTTCGGGTTCGCCAACCTCACCAACCCTAACGCCTTTCAGCCCCACAACGCAGGGATAGCCTTTGGCGGCACAAGCCTAAATGCTATCCAATCTGCCTTGTCTGGCGGGGCGCAGATGCCCGGCTTGAGCTTCTCGCCCTCTGGCGGCGGGTCCGAGCTGCGATATAACAATCAGCTTGTTGGTTTCTTGCCCGGATCGGCCTTCTCCCAGGCCCAGGCATCTGCGCCCCCTCCGCCCACTGGGGCGTTTAACCCGAACCCCACTGGGACGTACACCCCGCCAGTGGTCACGCAGCCTGCTGTCCCGGCGGGCGGTGCCAATAGTCCCGGTGGATCCAATACTGGCGGGAACCCGAATAGTGGCGCGTGGCAGAATGGGATCCCTCCCTGGGCACAGCCAGGAGCGACTGGCAATGGCGCTGGGGCAAATAATGGGAATACTACAAATAATGGCACCACCGTCCCCCCTCCTGGCGGAAACATAGATCCAAATCAACCATTCGAGCCTGTTGGCGGGACCAGCAACCCCCCGCCTGGGCCGCAGACGGCGGCTGCGTTTACCCCGCAGTGGATGTCGGCACTGCAACAGGCCCAGGGGTTTTGGGATCCAGTACGTTATGGGTCCACCCCGTCCATTGTTTTCGCCAACCTGGTGCAGCAAGGCCAGGGGCCGCCCACCGGACAAGGTAATGCTGCCATTCAGACTTGGTGGGAAAATGCCTTCTTGCCCGAGTACAACCGTTTGCGAAATGGCGGCTCCACTACCAGTGAGGCATCTGGTGGCGGAGGCGCTAATAGCGCTGGCGGGGATGGTGGTACGGCATCACTAATCAATAGCCTGTTCGGTGGAAGTCCCACCGGCGGAGGTATTCCTGGTTTTGCTGATGTCAGCGGCTTTAACCCAAACGCAACCTTTAACGCTACCATCAATGCCCCAAACCCAGACGACATCTTCGGCGCACTGGAGGGTCGGTTAGGTGATGTGCAGGGCCAAATTGGCGGTCTCGGCGTAGGGGAGGACTTCCTGCGCCAGCTTACCGGCGTAGAGAATCGCCTTGTAGGTCCCAATGGAGCTGGTGGGATTCTGGGCCAACTGCAGGACGCGTCCAACTTCAGCCAGCCACAGGCCCTCCTGGACACCCAGGGCACCGCTGGGGACGTTACCTCCCTGCTTAGGGATATTGGCCTATTCGAAACACCGCAGGCCCTGGCGGATACCAGAGACCTCGCCAATGAGACTGCTGGCATCCTCGATAATGATGTCCTGGGTTCCTTTGGCCGGCAGGGCGGAGTAGATCATACTCTTGCAAAGGCGATAGGCGATGCCAATCTACTGAAGACTCGCTTGCAGGATGATGCTATCACCGGCTTTGAAAACCCAGAAGGATTGACTGAGGCGCTATCGGGCGTGAACGAGCTTCGCACCCAAGCTCCGCTGGCTCGGGCTGGCGTACAGAACATCATCAATACGGCGAGGGGTGGAGAAGATACCCTGGCGATGTTGTCGAGTATTGTTGGCGGTGTCCCCAACCCTGGGAATCTCGCCCAGACACTGGATCGCTTTGACCCGACCAATATTCTGACTAACGCTCTGGACACCTCCCTTGATGGTCGCCTGGGTGCTTTTGCAGGGGACGTGGGCGATGCGATTGATGTGCCTGGTACTACGGAGATTGCCAGTGCCGTAGGGACTGAATTAGACCCCACATTCACTAATCTGAGACGGGACATAGGCGGTGACTTTGCTGGGGAATTGAGCCAGAATAATAGATTCTCCCCACTGGATGACATTACTGGCAAACTTGCCCCCCTTGAGACGCTTAGGACCGATGTTGGCAGAGATATAGCAGGGGAGCTGAGTAGCAATAACAGGTTTAGCCCATTGGACGACCTAACCCAGACCCTCGCCCCACTGGGGACACTACAGCAAGACATCGGCAGCGACCTCGCGGGGGAACTCAGCAGCAACAGGCGCTTCAGCCCGCTGGATGACCTCAGCGGGTCACTGGAGGCGCTGCAAAATGATATTGGTAACGACGTCTCAGGTGAATTGCTAAACAATAGGCGCTTCTCGCCCCTGGACAACCTATCTGGGGACTTGGAGAGCTTGAGGTCTAACATTGGTGGCGATGTCGCATCGGAGCTGACAAACAACAACCGATTCGACCCCCTTGATAGGATCGACTCCAAACTTGACCCTCTGGCGACCCTGCAGAGCGACATAGGGCGGGACTTCTCGGGGGAGTTGCTCAACAGTCGTCGACTAAACCCGCTTGACGACCTGAGCGGCGACCTTGGAGATCTAAGGAATAACATCGGCCGAGATGTTGGGCTGGAAATAGGCGGGAATGACCGCTTTGATCCGCTCGACAGCCTCAATAGCAAGCTCAACCCCCTTGATGGGATAGAAACCCGCCTTGGGAACAGGGTAGATGGCGGTTTGGCTGATCTGAGAACCGACATAGGCGGCGACTTAGATGACTCCCTACGGACGGACAACCGCTTCAATCCTCTGGACGAGCTAAACAGCAAGCTGAATCCATTGGGAGGGATAGAGAATCGCCTTGCTACGGGACTTGGGGAGCAAATAGGTGGCGTAGCACAGAGCGCCAGCGACTTAATTAACCCAAGGCTACAGGCGCTTGAGACGGGCATGGGGAGTATCCTCCCAGAAGATCTTAAAGATCTTCCCGGCGACCTACAGAACGTCCCATCTGACCTGGGGGCTATACGCCAGCAGCTTGATGGCTCTGGTGGTATAAGCGATATTTTCAGTGAGCTACAGACAGCGAATGAGAATATTACCGGCCTGGACTTTGCCAAGCCCCAAGACGTGCAGGGCATATCAGCCGAGGATTTGGAGAATATCCTATCGTCGGTGGCAGGGTCAGGCGGCGGAGGTGGTGTGACGGTAGATACGCAGGGGTTGCCTTTAACTGAAACGGACGCTGGCGGATTCCTACAGCAGTTGCAGAATCAGATCTCTGGCAATTTCGGCAGCTTTAACCCGACTGCTGATGACCTGAGGAATGATCCCCAAGCCGCCTCCCTCTTGGCTGATCTTGAACAGCGCCAAGAGACGGACTACCGCCAGCAGTTGGAGAACCTGTCCCGCTTTGGCGTGTTGCGCGATGGCGACTCAGCGCGGCTGTTGCCTGAAATGGCCAGCGACCATCGCCGGGAGGAGTTGGATGTGCTCTCGGATGCTGCCCAGCGCAGCCTGGACAAGACCCAGACGGCAACGTCCCAGGGCTTGGATCTCAGCTCTCTGCTTAATAGTCGAGAACTGGGCCTGGGTGAGTTGTTGGGTAGCGTGGGCGGTCAGCGGACTATCTCGGGTCAGCAGTCTGACCTGGATGTTATCGGTGCTGCCATCTCAGCCCTGGACCCGTCGCTTAAAGGCAAGTACGATGATCTTGCTTCTCTTATCTTGGATATGGCCAAGGGCCTTGATCCAGTTCTTCGCAGCCGCCTGAAGAATTCGATCTTAAACTAAAGGATAGATACGATGCCAGCTCCCCTACTCGCCTCCCTTGGGGCCACTGCCGCAACAGGACTACTGAACAACTGGCTTGCTGGTCGCTCTGCCAAGCAGGCGGAGCGCAAACAGAAGAGGGCCGACGCTTTCAGTGGCTTGGTAGGATCTCTTAACCCTGGCGCACAACAAGGACAGAGCGCGGCCGTACCTCAGCGCCCCTCCTTGGCGCAAGGGGTTGCAGGGTCCGACGAGTTGCGCCAGCTATTAGAGCAGCTCCTTTCATCGCAAGGACGTCAAGACTTAAGTAAATCAGTCAGGGGGCTATAATGCCTTTAGCGGCACTTGGAAGAACTATGCAGAAATCCGCCTCGACCAATAAATCCCTTGCACAGCAACTGCAAGAGGCTATTGCGGCTGGCGATATGGGTGCCATTGCGGCTATCAAGCGCCAGATGGAGCGAGGCGACCCGCAAGTGAAGGCAACTTCTACTGGACTGCCTGACTTTAATGGAGGCAAGCCGGAGGGGTTCACCGACGAGGAACCCCCCTCCCCTACCCCTGAGCCAGATATAGTGGATACAGAGGTGGAGGACGAGGAAGTTCCAGTCCAGGGAATTGAGCTGCCTGAACAGGAGGGTGATCTGCGGTTTAAGGCACTGGAGATGGCCGGCAACCTCGGGGGGCAATTCCTCGACAACCGCGCCATTAACAAGGCCGACAAAAAGAACCGTCAGGCTACGGCCAGGGCTAATATGGTTACGGCCCTCACCGGTAAGCAGCAGACCCCAGCTCTTCGCAGTCCAAAACGAGGCATAGGACATACGTTACTCTCTGCCTTGGGTGGGGCTGGGAAGGTTGGCCAAGCATCGGTGGCCCAGAATAATGCCGCCAACCAAACTGGATTCAAGAATGAGATCGACCTTGCCCAGAACGACAGGGCCGACTTCAACGCCCAGACTAATCGCATCAACGCGGAGAAAGCTAATACCTCGCAGTCTGGCCCCAAAGTCTCTGACCTCCGCAAGGGAGCAGAGGCCCTTGGGCAGGCGCACCAACAGAAGGGGGTCCGGTACGATAGCCCCGAAATGGCTGAGACAGCCCTGCTGGAGCATGAGGCATTTAAAGCCATTAAAGTCAACTATCCCGATATGTGGCAAAGCATTGTCGGCGCAGCCTTCAAGGCCAATGCTGGTGAGTTTGGCTCTGTCTCCCGGTTAGGACAGGGAGAGCGCAGGTTGGGGCAGGGCGATACGCGCATAGAGGGGACTCAGCGAGAGCGTGACATTGATAATGTCGGGGACTTGATGATCCTCAAGGCGGAAGAGATAGCAAGGACTGGAACTCCCGGCCTTGCCGCCTGGAATCAAGCCTTCAAGGAGAGCCTTGACGAGGTGGGCGGCCCTGACGGGCTGGGGTCCATAGGCAGTGCCCTGGTCAAACAGAAAGGCACTACTGCCTACCTGGAGAAGGTGGCCAAGATAAACGAACAAAAGGCCAAGCAGGAGGCGATAGAGTTTACCCATGCCATTCGACAGAACAAGGAGATTCGCGCAACCAAGGCGATGATCGAAGGCAATCCCTGGGTTACTAAGTTTGCCGAGCCGCTCAACTCCTACGCCAAGCTGATTGCGTCCTACAACGAGGCCAAGAGGGACACGGAGAATCAGTCAGGCTCACATACAGCCTTTGCCAACTTCTTTCAGCGCCTCATTGACCCCGCCACGGTGCGCGAGGGTGATATAGCACTGATGAAGGATGCTATGTCTACGTTCCAGCGATGGGAGGCAGATATAGCACGGTTCTCCTCTGGTGGCTGGCTAGCATCAGAGGCGCTTGATGGGATGATGACGGTAGCGGAGAAAGTCTTTGGGGCGCAGAGAGATGTAGCAGTGAAGGGTGTGAAGAACTCGCTCAATTCAGCCCCCTCTGAGATGTTGGACTTCGCGTACCCAGGGATGTCCCCTGAAGAGATAGCTGATCTTTTGTTTCCCTTGGAGACCATACCTATTATTAATAAGACCGGCAAGGAAGATCCTGGGACCATAAAAGTCTCGACAAGCGAGTTTGAATAATGGCAGATATAACGCTACGAAAAAGCTACGGGTCAAGAGAGGAATACCTCCGCCACCTCAAGGAGCAGGGGGTGGCTGTTCGTGAGGCAGATCCAAACTTCGGCAGCGCTACGCTTAAAAAGCACGGCATAACCATCGGAGAGGCCCCGGCTGAAGAAAAGCCAGGGTTCTTCTCCAAGCTGGGTTCTGGGGTTGAAAGCTTCTCTAAGGCCCTTGGGCGGACAGTGGAGCCAGGGCCGAGGGAGGAGGTTGGCAAGAACCTCCTTAAGAATGTTGCCGCCCAGCCCATAGGTCTTGCCCAGATGGCTATGGAGCCCATTGACAAGGGTCTTGGTGGCGTAGTTGGCCTTGCTAAGGGAGCTGCCGGCCTTGCCATGCACAACAGTCAACACCAAGACAATAACCCCCTGCGTAAGGAGGGGATGGCTGTAGCTGAAAGCATGACCAAGTTTGATCCCCAACGCCCGTTGGATCAAGTGTTCAATGTGGCAGGGATGGCAAACCCTTCCGGCCTATTGAGCAAGTTGGCCAGGGTCCAGGGGGGTAGTAAGATTGCCAACGCAGCTCGGTCTACCGCCCAGGCTGGCGTCAAGATGGCGCACTCGCCAGAGGCTCTCCCCCTTCGCATGGCAGGTAAGGCCGCAGCTCTCCCTACTAAGATTGCTGCAGGAATGGTCAAGAAGGGGGCAGCTATCCCTATGGATAGGCCCACCTCGGTCATGGGCCAGAAGCTCGACTTGAGCAAACTTGATAATTCACCGGTGGGGGCCAATTCGAAAACTGTTGGTGAGTTTGGAGCCTCGGAAGCCTTGGGATTTTCCACCAACACTTCCGGCAATACCATCAGACAGCTGCAGCAAGGCGTAGCTAATGACCCTTCTGGTCGTGCTTATATGTTCGCCGTCGAGGCAATGAGCGGTTCTCCTAAATCCAAGGACCGCGTGGTTCGTAGGGCAATAAAAGGGATGGACAGGTATAAAGGCGACTTATCCAACCATTACGAGGCACTGGAGAATGAGGCTTTCGGCGCACTGCCGCAGGGTAGCAATACCCGAGTCCCCGTTAACAGCCTACAGGAGGCAGCTAAGGGAGTCCTGGAAAATAACGGCTTCCCCTCCAAGACCATCCAGGGGGAACCAAACCTTGAAGTGATTGATATTCTCAGGGGCCAGCTTCCTGAGTCTTTTGTGGACAGGTCGCGCAGCCCCGACTCCTTCAAGGCTGCCGAGCCTGGGGGCTTTGGTAGCGGCCAGATGTCAGGGGTGACAAACCAAGGGCAAGCCCAGCGGGTAGTGCAAGACGTGTTCAATGAGCTATTCAAACCCCAGGGGCCAGTGAAGGTCAAGGACATCCTACAGCTACACCGCAACCTTGCCGACACAATACCGTTGGTCAAGAAGGATATATCGGCAGAGGCCGCTAAGATTCTAACTGAGTTACAGCAAGTCACCAGGGACCACCTACACACTACCCTTGGCCCTCGCTTCTCCGAGGCTGCCGACCTGTACAGCGAAGGGCGTAGCTTCATCAATGATGTTGATGACGTGTTCGGCATCCGCCCAGGCCAAGCCAAGTCAAACTCGAAGGGTAAGTTCTTCGAGGCTGGGGTTCGGCGCGACGAGGTGGTCGCCTCTATGGTTGAGGCGGTGCGGGATGCTTCCTCTGAGGGGTTGGAACTCATGGCCAAAATAGAAGAGAGGGGTGGTGTTGAACACCTACGCACCACCGTAGCCGGTGAGGCGATGTCTGGCGCGATGGGAACTGGCCTTCAGCCAAGGGCTGAGATGGCCCGCACGGGTAAGATGGCAGCCGCCAGGGCCACAAAGGGATTCAGTGTGGGCGGGAACCCTTTTGCGGCTGGTACGGGCGTAGGAGGCTCTCTCATGGCCCTCGGAATGATAACCTCCGGTCCTCTTGCTGCCGTTGTTGGCGGGTTGGCGGGGCTGCCAGTGTCGATTCTCTTCTCCCCAAAGCTGGTGGGGAGCATATTAGCTGACATCTCAGACCCCAAGATGAGAGGACAGGCCAAGCAGGCCCTGGCCAATGCAAAGCTGGCTGGGGTCAATGCGAAGATGATGGGGATTAACGTATCCGATATGATTAAGACTGGCGCACCTATCGCCGTTCTGCTGGAGAAGGCATCTATGATGGACCAGAGGGTCCAGAGTCGAGCTGACAGCAAAGAGAAGCAGGACTCGCTTCTGGGGGCTATTGGCCGCTCTCGCAATACTGCCACCGCACAAGCCACACGCTAAGAGGAGAAAATGGCTAATCAAACACGCCTTAAGGAATGGGCAACAAATGAAGTCCTGACCGCTGCCGACCTCAACGCAGAATTTGACAGGATGCTGGCGGGGTACAATAGCAGTGCCCTTGACAGTGACAACCTGGACATGACGGCCACCTACGCATGGTCGGGTGCCCACACGCATACCAACACTCTTACTGTCGGCGTCGATGCCACCGGCCATGATGTCAAGTTCCATGGGGACACCGCCGGCAAATACTTCCTGTGGGACGAGAGTGCTGACACCGCAATTGTCTCTGGTGCAGCAACGGTCAGCGGAGTGGCAACGGTAACAAACACGACAGGTGCTGGCACCGGATCTGGAGCACTGGTGGTTGCGGGAGGCGTTAGCGTCGATCAACGAGTGCTTGCAGATGGCTTTGGCATAGGCAATGGCGGCACGGACCCTTACTATTATCTGGATGCGTTTGGCGGCAGCAATTTCATGGGTGCGCCAGCCATTAACGAGTTTGCGCTGACGGTGGCTGGCGCAGAGGCTGTGCGTGTTGACTCCAGTGGCAACGTAGGCATCGGGACCACTGTGCCCAATAGTATCTTGGAGCTTGGGCTGGCGACTGAAAACCTTGAATTTGTAGATGCTGGGTCTACGTCTGCCACAGAGCAAGATTGGATTGAGGTAGAAGTTGGTGGGGTGCAGGGGTATCTTCGCGTTTACGCAACCAAGTAAATGATTAGGAGCAGGACAATGGCACAGAAGACCGTAGAAGTCAACGAAACTATCCTCGCCAAGCAGGCCGAGCAGACCAACGCTGGGCGAGCAGAGGATGCCCAACTAACAGAAGATGAAGTGTTGCAGGGGCTGGTCGATGCAGCAGGCGCTAAGATCAAGCGGAATCTACTGGAGCAGGCATGGCGCAGCCTAAATGAGGCAGACAAATTGACTGCGCTGGATGCTGTTTCCGCGAATCCGCTAACGTAAGGAAAAGTAATGACCGAAGAAGAGCTAAAAGAGCGCCTCTCCGTGGTCCAAGGCCAGAAAGAGGCGCTCTTGACTTCATTAAACGAACACACTGCCCTGGCTCAACAGGCCAAGGACAAAGCCCTTATGGCAGACGGCTACATGCTGGCGCTTAAGGAGCTGATGGAAGCGCCCGAGGATTCTGCTTCAGAAGAATCTCCTCCTTCCAGTTAAACCACGTCAGTTTGAAGTATTGCCTGTCGTATCCCCTGAACCAATGGGATCGGTAACTTGGATGGCCGGGGGGCCGTAGGTCGGTATGGAACCCCGGCCTGTTCCATCCAGGGTACAGCCCTATACCAGTCCAATCCATCTTCTGTAACACTTGCATATACACATCAAATAAATCCTCTGCCCCAACACTCCGACAATCCCAATCACAAGCCAAGGCAAGCTGGCCTGGGGACTCCACCTGAAGGTGCGCTCTGGCAGATGCACTGTGGTCTATCCCCCACCTATGAAGGGACCACCTTGAGTGGCTCTTGCTGTCGGGGTGTACTGCATCGCCGTCTGGGTGGTATGGCTTGCTCATAAACATCGGCAGGCCAAGTTCCATCCTTGTCTCCCCCAGGTGGCGTATCACCCTGGGGTCCAGCTTATAGGGGTTGTCGAACTCCGCAGGGGGCAACTTCCCCGATGGATCATTCCAATCTCCCACAATGTCTCCTTCAAAGATGATGGGGAATGAGGTGGCAGTGGGTACCTCATATTTTAGGTCTTGTAGTTGGGACGCAAAGAAGGAGGACTTCCCCCCCCCTCCCCGCATCCCTCCAACGTAGGTTTCTATCCAACTCACCAATGTCCCCTTTTTTTAGCCGCCCTCTCTTCCGCCCTCTGTTCTGCCTTCCTGTCGTATTCATCTGCTATTTTTGCCAGACCAAGGTAAATAACCTCAAGGTTCTGCTCTGAAAACTTGTGCGCCCTAAGCCGGTAGTCCCAATATTTCCCCTTGACGGACAAGTCCCCATCCTTCTTGGCGAAGGGCTGCCTATTGTTAATCAGGCCACGAACCTTATCAACAAGACCCTCTCCATTGCCTTCCATGCCCTCTTCTCCTTAGATTTTGGTCTGTAGTCGCGCCCACAGGACCGTAACGTGCGGATCATTGGATACTAAATGTGGATTCAACTCGAACTGCACAGTGCCATCGTTGTCCAGGGGGCTACCATCCCCCGCAGCAATTCCCTGCTCCTTGTTGGTTACATCCACCCCAAATAGGTAGTAAATAGTGTCGGTGGACTTAGTACCGAAGGCAGTACCAAGGGGGATTAACTCCTCGTCAGTAACAGTGTAACCAGACTCCTCCTTCACCTCCTTGATAGCCGTGTGGCGCACCGTATCCCCCTTGTCCACCCCCCCCGTCAGGGAGGACAGGTTGTGGTCCATCCCCCAACAAGGAGTTATCTCTCGCCTGACAAGGTACTGGTTGCCTCCTACGCGCCGCAGGAAGGGCATCACCGCCACCTTCTGCCCTGCACAGCTTGTCTCGTGACTGTACACGTACCCCCCAACCCCCTTCTCGGGGGCTACGATACTTCTAAGTGAAATCCATTCCCCATCATATAACCGCTCCGTCTTCATTTTCCATCCTTTGTTGCTTTGATTAATGCTGCTTCCAGTCGTAGGCCAGCTTCGTCTATCGAATCTGCCTTGTCTTTCCGGTCAAATCTACGGGTCAATAGGTATCGTCTAACCTCCTCCACTTCATCCCGGAAGGTCCGAAAGCGCCTTCCGAGTTCCTTGTCGCTTACCCTGGCCAGCTTTTTCTTCTTCTTTATCATCGCATATCCTGTCTGCCCAGTATGTTTTGCCGTTGTCTTCCCAGGTCCGCTCTCTGCCAACCTGCTTCCCCTGCTCATATGCTTCTATGACAGCCGCTACAGCCCTATCATCTTTGACCCAGTGCTTAATCATCGGGGTCGAAGGGGTCTTGGGCTACCCAGGCGCACCACCCCAGAAAGACTATCCCCACTGGCACCAGTAACACTACTCCTATCGCTACCCAGACCATCACTCGCCGCCCTCCCCTGCCATTTTGAATAGTTCCCGCGCACAAGTTTGCGCCACTCCGGCTTGCATTACGCTTGCACCGCAGGTCTGCATTATTGCATGACATTTCTCTGCCGCTGCGGTCATCCCTTGCCGGTACCCCTCGGCCCGCACCGCGTCGTCGTGGGCCTTGGCGTATTTGGCAAGATCAGCCAGGGCTTCCCCTAAGTCTTCCATTAGCCCCTCCATCTCTTCACCGTCAGACATACCCGGCAGCAGTGCGTCCGAATCGCCTTTTACGGCCACATTCCAATGCGTCAGCGCCGCAGTCGCCCCAGTCACCAGCGCGGCCACCTGCCCCTTGAGTCGCGTTTGCTCGTTGCTATAGCCAGTTGTCACAAATTTAAGCTCTGACTCCAACCCCTCGACCTGCCCCGCCAGCGTGTCGCGCTTGGCGGTGAGCTCTTCTATGGCGCGAATCTTATAGCGCAATCGTTCTTCGTAGTCATCGGCCTCATCTTGCCGTGCGTCGGCAATCTCTGATGGGGTCGGGCCTACACTGTCATCATGCTGCATCACTCGCCCTCCTGTGTTACGTAAATAACCCTGTCATTGTATCGGTTCTTTATAGTTGACATCACTCGCCCCCTTTCTTCTGCCATATGCGTGTGCTATCTGCCTGCATGACAAGCTCGTATTGAATATTGCCTGTGAGGGCATCTATCTGCCCTTGTCGGTAGACATCACTGGTCAACCAGAGTGTTGAGATAAGGGCCACAGCCGCAGCAAGTATGATGATTACGGTGAATAAGAACGCAAATGCAGCACCAAGTCCATTCATCACTCGCCCTCCAGTGAATCGCCCATTGCGCGGATAGCTTCGGCTACATCAACCCCCGTATATAAAACCATCTCATCAGAGAGCATAGCGCACCGCTCTCGCTCGGCTGCGCGTATCTGTTTCACATCAGCCAGTAGCACGAAGAGGCACTCAGCGTCCATCTTGTCCTCTTCGACCTTCTCGGTAATCTCGATTGCGCTATATATCCGCATCACTCGCCCCCTATTCCAGTGGACCCGTCCTCGTGGGTCCGCATGACCTCTTTGCCGTTCACCTTGTACGCTATTGGCATATAAACCTTTTGGTCGCCCCCTTTCTCGCCCAAGGCGCGTATCTTAGCGGTAAGTTTCCCTAAATCCTCGCGGCCCATAAGTCTATCAGCACATTCTCTGACAACCACTCCACAGCACCGCTCCCGTTCGTCGGCGCGGATGGCGTCGTCGTGGCGCTTGGCGGCTTTGGCTGTGTTCTCGATGGCCCGGCTGGCAGCGACAATGGCGGGTGGCTCGACATATGGCGGCTTGCCACCTTCGTCGTCTGCCCATTTGGCCCCACATTGGTCGCATATTTCCCACAAGACCCCACCTCGGTATGTGGACTGGTGGCTACAATTATCGTTCTCTGCTAACCGAATCAAGTCAGGCATAACGTCGCATAGCGCGGCGACCTGCCCGACCAGCGCGTCGCGTTCGGCGGTGACTTCTGCCTCATTGGCGCATTGAGACTTCCAGGTGTCACCCCTTTTAATTGCTTCGTCGCGCTGGTCCTTAAGTTCATCCGCCGCCTCGTCGGAATCAACCGCTATTTGTTGCCATTTATCGCGCTCGTCGGATAGCTCGTCTGCTCTGACGGTCAAGAAGTTGCGTTCATATCGCATTCGCTCAGCCTCTTCGGCCAGTTCGTCGCGCTGGGCGGCGACCTCCCGCGTCCGTTGCTCGGCGTCACGGTGTGCCAGTTCCGCTTTCTCTCGCGCAGCAATCTCGTATGTCAGTTCATCTTGAGCTTCTGCCAGCTTGAGCGTAATCTTCACATCTTCCATTATAGTGCCGCCCTTTCCCTTACCTGCTCCATAGTCTGCTTACAATGCATCTCACCATTAAGGAATACCGTCTTTAACATATCCCCCGCTGGTGAGTGGGGAGAAGAGACGGTGTGGAAGTCTCCATGCGAGTCCTGGGTCAGCATCAGCCTGCCGCGCTTTGAGTTCTTCCCTGGATCAGTAGAGGGGCGCTTGAACACATCCCGGCGCTTGCCATTGATCTCCATCGAAGAGCACTTGATGGCGAAGCGGTGGGTATCCCTGTCTAATTGCTGCAGTAGTCCACCCCCCATGCCAAGGACTACATTGCTTGGAGCGTAGCCGGCATCCGTGATCGTCTGCATGATCTCCCCAATACTGCCGTAGTTTATCCCATCCCCGTAGATAACCCCCACACAGGGGTCAAGGACGCGAAAACCCTTGGGATTGGTGGTCCCACCAAAACTATGCCACAGGAGGTCCAGCGTTTCCCTGCACATCTTGGGTGGGTTCCCACTGTCGGGTCGGACAATAACCTTGCCCTCTGGGCCTCGATTTTGAATGGCTTTTCTCATCGTCCCGCCGATATACTCCCGCACGAAGCGGTGGAGATTGTAGCTATCGGCCACCAAGGAGACGGGCACTCCTGGATTCTTACGGAGGATGTTGCGAATAAAGTCCAACTCTCCCTCTTCTCCCCACGCCGTAGTTGTAGAGTGCTCCGTTGCTACCACCGTATGGACATCTGACCCCATCCCGTAGTGCTCCTGAGCCGCCAAAATGGCCGGGAGGTTGTCACTGCCGAGAAAATTAACCAGATGGGCCGCACCCCCCATCTGGGCAGCACTCATTGACGTCGCTCCCCTTAGCCCAAAGTCATTGAGGTGGAACGGGGAGACCTTCTCCCCTGCCTTATCCGCATACCGTTTAATCAGCTTTTTTATGTTCCGAGATAAGGTGCATACCGTAGCAGGATACCAGACCTGCATCAGAATCGACTCGGCCCAATTAGTCAACCAAGGCACAGCAGGATCCGTGTTTTCTATGGTCATCAGCACATTACCTGCTGGGACAGTGGTTCCTTCCGGCACTGCTTTGATCTCAAGGGGGAGCATCCCCCTGTTTTTGTCGAGGATGTGCATCCATCCATCAATGTTATAGGTATTGTGCCCGAAGATCTCGGACGTCTTCGACATACCCTCCAGTACGCCCTTTGGCTCAATGGCCAAAGTCAACTGGGTAAGTAACATCTGTAGACCAAAGAAGGTGGTCTCCTCGAAGGCCCCACCCCGACTCTCCAAGTAGCTATAGATATTAGTCGTGCCTTCGGGGTACTGGTTCCAGTGGGTCATCTTGTAGGCGTCAGTAACCATCGTTGACTTATACATGATCTTTTACCTTTAAGCGAAGGTCGAGGAGTAGGAGTTTCTCAGGTCCAGTGAAGGGGAGGTTGTCCCATATCCTTGGCGTCTCTGCCAGGAGGTCCAGGAGCGGCCCCAGTGCTTCAAGCTCATCCTTAGATACCAACAGGCCCTCCTCTCCCGTAAACGCTGCCACCAGGGCGGCGGGGGCCTTCCTGTCACGCCCCGTTGCTGTGAGTGGCAGTCGGGGTGGGAATCCCTTGGCTTCAAGTAGGTTGCGTATCGCTTGCGTACGATTCCTCCAGTACGGGGTCCAGTGCTCTGTGAGATTTAAGACCTCATAGATGGTGTAGACGCGATGCGCGTGAGGGTCATCATGATCTCGTATGTGATTCTTAGTGATACCAGCCGTCTTCAACTTCTCGTATAGCCACCCCCTGGAAAGGCAGCCGCACTCACGCTGAATATTTCCACCAATTCCTTCTTGGTTAAATAGCTATTGACGAAATCAAAGTGGTCAGGAAGAGTCACTTTATACGTATCAATAGTAAAGGGGGAGTTTACCTCTTGGGTCAGTGATTTAGTTCTATAATTAGGCATGATTATATCCCTCTAAAGGTTGAAAAGGTGGCGGATTTGGGTTCCCATCTCACGGGCACTGTGCCCAAGGGTCCATTCCGTTGCTTCCCCACGATTAACTCAGCTACGTGGGTCAAGTCCTCTCCTGCTTGACCCCTCTCGTTATAGACTGACGGACGGTATAGGAATAGTACTGCGTCTGCATCCTGCTCTATAGCCCCCGACTGCCTCAAGTCGGACAGCATGGGCCGCTTATTGTTTCTCTCTTCGCACTGCCTGTTCAACTGCGATAGTGCCACGATGGGCACATTAAATTCCTTGGCCATAAGCTTACACCACCTCGACGCCTCTGATACCCGCTCAATGTCAGACTGCCGGGGAGAGGACGAGGACATAAGCTGGATGTAATCAACCACCACCAGCCCAACCTCCCTCTTTCTGCTCACCCGCTCTATAGAGCTTCTCATGGAGGCGGGAGTAAGTATGGCAGTGTCGTCTATGTGTATGGGCCGAGAAGATACTTCCCCAGCAGCCATAGCAATCCTCTCAATGTCTTGTTCGCCCAGGTGATTGTATTGTCCGGGTACAGCCGACTGCTCCCTGCCTGTTCTCAATCTGACCAGCGGAACTTCAGAGACCATTGATAACATACGTTGACCTAATTGCAGCGCCGACATCTCCATAGAGAAGAACAAGACCGGCGTTTCCTTGGATGCGTGATATGCCATAGACAGGGCCAGGGCCGTCTTTCCCATACTGGGACGAGCGGCCAGGACGTATAGGTCGGACTTCATTAGGCCACCAGTGAGGTCATTGATCTGGTCTATGCCAGTATCAACCCCGAGGATACGCTCCTTGGACGAGGCAACCATATCAACTTGCTCCATCGCCTCGCTTATCACCTGATCTACCGCCTGAGCGTCCCCCTTCTGCCTGTGCTGCGTTATCCCTCGTAAGGCCCCCTCCAGATCCGCTAAGGTGCCGTCGAGGCCCTCACCGCCGTCTACGGCGATCTGAGCCTCCTGCATAACGCGCACTGCTTCCCGTTGGTGGGCATGGTCACGGACAATCTTGCCATACGTTTTTATGTTGGCAGCCGAAGCAAAGTCTCCGGCGATGTTGGTGATGAGGGTGATGCTGGGGCTAAACCCAGTACTTTCCATGACGGCTATGAGGTGGATTTGATCGGTGATTAGATCATTCTCTTTTGCCGCTGTTTCCAGGGCCATCCAGATCTCTCGGTGGGCCGGATCATAGAAGGACTTAGCATTAACAAACTCTGCTGCATCCCATATTGCGGTAGGCTTGTGAAGAACTGCGCTTAGAATTGCTCGTTCTGCGTCAATATTGAATAGATTAGCCATTGCTCTTATACCCATCCCATTTGTTTGCATCGTAAGCTATCTGTGGGCCACCGTGAGCCGCCTTGGCTGCTGACTCGATATTCTCCCACTTCCTTAGCCCGTTGCGCCCCACGCGCCTTATAGCGGCCAAGGATCGTAAATTCTCTCTCCACCCACCCCAGGCACTGTCTCCGGTATCGTCCACTGCGAATCTGAGCAGGAAGGACAGTCGCTTCCGTGTGATGTCTGAGTCGCCCCCCATGTCCCGCAACGTCAACCGGATCTGTCGAGCCGCGTCTTGTTTCTGCTGCGGGGTGGGGGTGGTCGTATGGGAAAGCCCGTAGAACTGATCCACTACCTGCGTGATCCACGGATCATCTACCCGCTTCCTCTTCTCCTTGACCTTGGCTGGGGCCGGTAGGGCGGTCATTACCGACACATGCCCCACCAATTTCACCCCGTCCTTGCTCTCGCTAACCAGAGAGCGTTCCTTCAGCTCTTCGTAGGCCAGGTCTATTGCTTCTTGCTCCATGCCGCAGTCCACAGGCGCTCCGGTGGAAAGTGCCGCGTATAGTACCTTAGCGGAACAGCTTATGGTCGTGTCACTCAGGACTTTTATCGGGATGAATCCAAGCACCTACTGTACCTCCACGATTTCCACCTCTATGCGAGGGTTGTCCTTGTCTACGAAGAACCGATCATGAATAGATGCTACTTGCTTCCAGCCGTCATTTTCCAGAACCTCCTCATCCTGTAGGGCATCAAAGATGATCTTGTGCGCCCCACCTGCTATGTTGTCTGGATCTTTACGGCGGTCTGAGGTGAAGTGGGTAAAGCTGAAGGCATACGGCCCCTCCCCCAGTGGTTCTTTCTTCTTCTTTGCCTCTCGTATCCCAGCACAGGCCAGCAACATACCCCCATGCTTTGCCACTCGGTACTTACTCCAATGCTGCTTGGCCGATGCTATAACCTCGTTCATCCCCGGCAGCGCCCCCTTGATAGTAAATCGCATGGCTAATCCTTTACTGTGAGATTCGCTTTAGCTACGAGGTCGATCATTTCTGATACGGTAGCGCCCTGGACCTTTGAGCATCTATCGTCCGCCCACTGGATGTCCGCGCAAAACTCGGGGCTATCCATATTCGATCCAATGTAGTAACCCGTCACTGGCTTCCGCGCCAAACCTGCGGTGATTATGAAGATAAATAACACACACCCCGCAGCCATGAGGATGGTCAAGAAGAGTCGGTGTAGATCATCCCAGCTATTTCTCTTGCTCTGTCGCCGTAACTCTTCCTCCTGCATCCTTGATTCAATACCCATGATGCATCCTTTGTTTTGTGCTGGGGCAGTCGCCGCGACTCCCCAAGAGTCAGTAGGGTTGGGCAATTTGCCCGTAGTGAACCTCCCCTTACGAAAATTCAACTGGACCCCACTTAAAACCACCCCAGCACTATTTGTTTATCGGCCCAAGATCTGCGGGAACTGTACGGCCAGCGAAGAGAAGGCGCGTATCATGTGTTCCTGGTTTGCCGTGAGATTCCAGTCAAAGTACTTGGCCAGGACCAGCAGGCGGGTATGTACGTGGTCGATCTGCTTTGCTTTGTCGATCTGGATGCCCTTGATCTCGTCCATAAGCGTCAAGGCCAAGATAGAGAGCTTGTGGCCATCCCCCTGGAAGGAGAAGCCGTCCTCGGGCACCATAGCTGCCAGTGCCTCGATTTTAACTTGGTTTGATGCGTAGACGCTAAGTGTTTCGTTTGTCATGATTCTACCCTCTTTGGATTTGGAAGGATATGTGGTCTATTGCGAGTGCCGCCCCCTATTCCCCGGTCCCTAATAGCCACCCAGGCGGCCTCGCAGTGAGAACAATCCTTCTTGTATGAATAACCGGGGCATGTGCAGGTTATTGATACTTGTCCAGTACCTTTTAGTATTTCAGCATTAACCAGATAGAAGTGCCGCCTGGAGGCGGAGGGGATTAAGAACACCCCCACCTGACCACTAAAAGGGCAGTCCATCATCTGGGGGTGCGCCTTCCCCATTGTCCCCACCATCGGCTTCCTCCTCCCCTGGCACTTGGGTGATACCCGCATAGGTCAGACCATCTCGGGTGCATTGGATGAACAGCGCAACGGCGATCTTCTCCTTCTCAGCATCCCCCCAGTCTGGGGCTACTTCCGTGGCCGTGGTTACGCAGCAGCTCATAATACCGGCCAGGGACGAGTAATGCTCTCTTTGGTCCAGCACAGCGGCCTGTGGCTGCGCTGATGGGGTCGGATGCACTGCTGTGCCTCTGGAGGTTGTTGCGCCCTGAGCAGGAGCTTTAGGGGCACTGGAGGTAGTGTCTATGGATACTGGCCAGTCGATCTGCTCAAAGGAGGAGGAGGCGTTGTTCCACCTCTTTAATTCCAAGGGGTAAATCTTCTCGGCTGGCTCAACATCGCTAATCTCGTAACGGGTCGCGTTAAGCTTCTCCATCGTCAAGCTGCCGCCTCGTCCTGGCCATGCGTCGTAGATGAGCTTCATGGCTACTTCGCTTAAGTTGACTCGGGTGTCGTCGGCCAAGTCTATGGAGTAGTAGACACTACCGTCATCGTTCTGTGAGTCCTTCTGGGCGCAATTCCCGTACTTGAAGGTCATCCGCATTGGGGCGTTATCTACGAGTTTTACTGTCTGTGGCATGTTGCATCCTCTCGTTGTGTGGTGATAATATAGGTCACGTATGTCTATAGCGCAAGTAGTTTGTTGCATTTATTTGTAGATTAATTACATTCCCTGTGACCATACACCTTATATAGGAGAACAAAATGAAAGACTGTGTTATAGATCGTGCAGCCGTCCTTGAGGCCATGCAGCGGGGAGGGAAGGATAAGTTCATCCGGTCATTCCGGCAGCTATCCATCCGCCTGGAGGTTGACCCTCGGCAAGTGAGTCGGTGGATGAATGGTGCGCCCTTCAATTCCGCAAGCCTTGCCAAGATGGCGGAAGTACTGCGGGTCAAGCCAGGAAAATTGATCCGCTTGACAGAACGCGATGGTGCGTATTATAATAATAACAGTTCCCATGATATACCCTCCTGACCCCCATAGGCCCCCCACGGCTTGTGGGGGTTTTTTGCTTGGAGCACCAGAATGACCCTTCAGCACCAAGATACAAACCTCGTCTCCCCAAACCAGCAATACGAGTACCTCCTACAAGAGCTTAACGCTATCGCTACGGAGACCTCGTATGAGATACGGGAGATATACGCCCGGGCCAAGTATGCCGTAGGAGAGACTATTTGCACCTCCCCCTTGTATGTGTCCAACAAGAAGAAGCTGCTTGAGCGCATCTCTGATGATATGGAGGTAACACTGCGGGAGTTGTATTACTGTGTCCAATTCTATGACATAGTGGCGGAGTTGGCCTCTGGCAACCTTGATGCGTATATCGCAGACTTGCCGTTTGGTAAGACGCTATCCTGGACCAAGGTAAAGAAACACCTCCCAACCCATCACATGCCCCTGGAACAGCTCAAGGTGCGCGAGAAGAAAGAGAAGCTTAAGCTGCGGGCACCACGGATCAAAAAAAGCATCTATTACTCGCAAGAGAAGATCGGCAAGGTATGGACCCAGGCCGATCACCAGTTTATGATGGACCACCTGAAGGTGAAGTTGTGACGGCCTTAGAGATGGTCAACGTGGCCCGTAAGCTGAAGAACGACCTGGAAGGGCGAGGGGTAAGGGTCAAGCACTTCAAGGCCACCCCTGAGCAGTTCCTGGCCATCAGGACGGAGATTACCATACGCCGGGGGTTCCAGCCAGATGATTTTGATCCAGATAGAGCATTAATTGTTTTTGGGATCCCTGTAAAGTGCCCAGCCATTCCCCTATAGGTACCTATTAACCACCCTGGTAGGTACCCTATAGGTTTTAACTACATACCTTGATCCCGAGCCAAGCAGAGCCTACCCAGCACCCATGCGGCCAAAGCCGGTAATGGGGGGTATGCTCGTGCTTGGGTCGATCAGTGATACCTCTCACCGTCGCCATCGCAGGGCGGGTTCCTTAAGACTTAATCCCGACAGTCCCACCTACGCCTTGTCGTCTCCGCTGTGGATCACCTTTGTAGCGGCACCACCCCCCTAAGCGCAACGTGCAATGCCCACTTAGAAGTTCACTGACTACCTATTCCTGTTGCGAGATACTTTCTTTCTCAGCTTCGGGGACAGAAGGGGGAAGATCGCAGCCCCTTGCCCATGAAACTTGCAGGGCTTTCTATCGACACTATTCCCACATCGTCTGCCACACTTAATGCAGTAAACCTTTTCCATTGTCCACCACCAACAAAATAAGGCCGCAGATTGAAGTACCTATGAGATCCCCTCGGGCTGGGTAGATACAAATCTGCGACCTTAATAAAGTCGTCCCGTTATAGTAGCTGCTACGCCGATCTCAGCGGTCTGTGTAACAACTGGAGACAAGTATAAGCAGGGGGGATGAAGATGTCAAGTAAATAAATCTACAAAAAAGTCCAGAAGTCACTTGACACCACACCCGTTAGGTCATATATTACCTTTAGTTGATGGCGCAGACCCCTGGTACTTCACTGTTAATGAAACCCTCCAGGAAGTCGCTTTTCCCTCAACACACAAACTTTAAGTCGATGGCGCAAGCTCCTGGTACTTCGTTGGAGAAATTCCCAGGCGCTGTTATTTCCTCGACTTGTGATTTTAAAGAATTACCGTGGCGCAGGGTTGGGTTACTTCGTTTGAACACGATAAATAGGTTCGATTCCTATACAGGGGGCCTGAAAACCCCTTGTGGTACGGCACCGATTTCCTAACCCGCTTTTCCCCGGTATATTATTTGGCAGTGGCGTAGAAAAGGGATACTACGAATCAGGAGGTCGCCGGTTCAAGTCCGGTCGGTAGTCACCTCGCGGCACTACCGTAGCTCAGCAGATAGAGCACCTGACAAAAAACCCTCTTCGACTCATTCCCTGCCAACAATATAGCCGGTCCCTTATCCAAGGGTACCGGCTTTTTTCATCTAACCCTGGGAGGGTGACAAAATGAAAACCAACCTCGTCAAACCTACTGCCTGGGCAGCTCCTGCCCTGACCTTTGAGGGAGGCAAAGCCGACAAAGGCTTGACCCCCATGAAGCGCCTGGAACGGGAGGTATTCAACTGTCTGTTGTGGGAAGACTCTTTTTATGCCAGCGGCGACTCTATCGCCAAGTCTATTGCAGACCTCTGCGATCACGTCAGCGTCAAGGAGATATGCGACCTTGCCTACCGCGCCCGTCACGAGTACAAGCTACGTCACGCCCCGCTGTGGTTGCTCCTGCAAGCTGTGCGGATCAACTCGGCTAACATCAAAGCTACGGGGCGTAGGCGGGGGGCTGGTCCTCAGTCTTACTACATCAAAGAGGGAATAGAAAGGACCATACGCCGTCCCGACGAGGTAACGGAAATGCTGGCGTTGTACTGGAAGGATGGCCGTAAGCCTATCGCCAATGCCATGAAGCAGGGGCTGGCCGGGGCCTTGCAGAAGTTCGACGCCTACCAGTTGGGCAAGTGGAACCGCAAAGGGGCCGTAACCCTTAAAGACGCACTGCACATGACCCACGCTAACGTAGATGCCACTCCAGAACAGCGGGTACTCTTCCAGGCAGTGCGGGACGGTACCATTGAGACGCCAGATACCTGGGAGGTGGAGTTGTCGGCCAGCAAAGACAAGAAAGCCTCTTGGACCCGCTTGCTCACCGAGAAGCGCATGGGTTACATGGCGCGGCTGATGAACCTCCGCAACATGGTAAATGCCGGGGTAGATGCCAAGCTGGTGGAGAGCGAGATACTACGGGGGGCCGAGCGGTCCTGGGCACTGCCCTTCCGCTTCGTCTCAGCCGTTAAACACGCCCCTCAGTATGCTGACACCCTCTCCCAAGCCTTGGTAGCCAGTGTCAACAACCCCGAGGTCCCACATCTCGTCGGCTCTACGTATGTGGTCGTGGACGTCTCTGGCTCCATGAGTGGACCACTGTCAGGCAGAAGCACCCTGACCCGCAAGGAAGCGGCTGGTGCCTTGGCGTCTTTGGTGCGTGAAGTCTCTGGCACCTGTCGGGTGTTCACCTTCGCTAATGAAGTGAAAGAGATACCTTCCCACCGTGGGCTGGGGTTGGTAGCAGAGGTTATGAGAGCGCCCTCTGGTGGAACATACTTGGCTGGGGCCTTACGACAGATACAGGTCAACACCCCTTCCCCTGACCGCCTCATAGTTATCACTGATGAGCAGTCCCATGATGGCATCGCCCCTTGCTTTGCCACTAAGGCTGGGTATGTCCTCAACGTGGCATCCTACTCGCCAGGGATCAAGACCGACCAAGGATGGAAGCGCATCAGCGGGTTCTCGGAGCGGTCCGTGGAATGGATCGTCGCAAATGAGGGGGAAGGGCAATGAAAGATACCCCCCGCCGAGAAGATTAAAGCCCTACGCGATAAGTTGGGGTTCAGCCAGGGAGGGTTCGGATCCGAAGTCGGCGTTACCAAAATGACGGTATACCGATGGGAGAACGGCAAGGCCCTGCCTTCGCCGCTGGCGATGAGAGCTATCAATAGGCTGGAGATAAAAGTAAACTACGAGAAGTATGTAAAATGAGGGGTGGGGGGCAAAGATTGAAATGCCCCCCACTTTTTAGGTTTCAAAAGTTTCAAAAATTTGGTGGTTTGAAAGTTGCAACCCATATATAACGGGAGGTTAGGTTCGGCTGTTTTCTTTGCGCGGAATTACTTGGTACTTCGTAGTACTAATACTACTTGGTACTGGGTACTACTTGGTACTAATACTACTTGGTATCGGAAGATTGTTCCTATAGTATATGGTACTATTTTCCTATAGTCAAGCAATATTTTCCCCTATATACCATGGGTTCATATGGGGATAGGATAGGGGCAGGGAATGCCCATTCTATCCCCATACGTACCCCCTCCTGGCCCTATCCTATCCTATTAGGGTTTGTACATAAGGGAAAGGGGGATAGGGCAGCATAGGGGTATATATGGGCTTATTTGGGATATAAGGGGGGAGGGAGACTACTTTCCTTGCCAGGAGAGGGGCAGGAGAGGGGCAGGGGGAGGGGATAGGCAAGGGGGAGGGTATCGACCGGCCAAAAGAAAAGCCCCCCTCCTATGGACAGGAGAGGGGCAACAGTAAAGGGGAGGGGGATTATTTAGCCGGGGCTTTCTTCTCTTTCCCCCGTCGAAGGGCTACCATAGCGTTGTCTAAGATTTGGATGTGGCGTAATGGGTTGGGGGGATATACCCCTCCATCTTCATCGTAATAATCCGCAGCTATTAGCTCCAGGGCATCAGCAGTAGTTAACATAGAGGTAGCTTGTACCCATATTGGATTATGCCGACAGAATCGCATAAATCCCGTTATATCAGGTTGGATAATTAACTCCCCTATAGAGTTAATTTGTGTCATAATATCGCCTCTACTACATGGTGGCAAAGACATCCTGGCTTATGGTAAGGGAGGGTATAGATCGCCGCCTGTAGGGCATTGTATAATCGGTATAACATACCCATTAGTAGCCCCCTCCAGGGATATCTTTGCTTGCGTCTCGTAGGTCAACACCGTCAGCCCCCCTTTGATCGTCAAAATTACTCCAGTCTTGGACGCAAGTAGAGCAAAGCCCCCCCTGGTACTCTCCCATCACACCACAAGCTACACATTGCCCGTATTCAACTGCGCACCTTGCACACATTTCTAAACTGCTATGCGGATCAGCATCAGTTAAAACCGCTTGACAGTCCAGGCATTTAGGGGCAGAAGATAGGGCCGGGATGCTGGTTTGTATTAAAGGCTTTGCCCCGTCTAAGACATAAATTTGAGCCTTCTGATCCCACCGATACCCCTTTTGATAATACTTTGAAGTGTCCCCAGTAGCATAGATAACAGGCGGGCCAGTATACCCCTTGAAGGTGGTTTGGTAAAAGGAGCGAAAGGTGTTATTGGAAAACCAAATACCCCCTTGTTCTACCCCATCACCCCGCCTTACCACAGTAGCCCTACCGATTCGATCTATTACGGCTATTTTGGAGCCAGCGATATAATCCGAGACCAGATCTAAAAGGTATTGTTCGTTTTGCCAGCCTACAGGCAGTTTGGCCAAGTATTCAGCAAAGAAAATGCGAGTATCGGACCGCCCCTCAGTTTGATAGGATACACTATCGTCCAGCAGTACGTTTAACATCCCATTATGGGCACCAATTAGGTGCTCCCCAATGGGGAAGGGGTGACAATTAGCAAGGTTTGTGCCCCCATGTGTAGCAATGCGCCAATGCAGGATAAGATCCGAATCTCCCCGCCTTTTTTCGGCCCATGATATGAGTTTCTTCTCCGAAGCTAAACCCTTCATAGTTTTTCTAACAATAAACTCCCCGCCAGAAACAAACGACAAACCGAAACCATCGGGGTTGGATTTGGAGCATTCGCGGATTTGATCGGCAGTTATTTTTTTATCTTTGGGTATCACGGCTATAATACACATTATCTGTTTCTCCTGTAGTCACGGTCTAAGGTGCGAATGATTTTGTGCTGTTCTTCTGTCAAGTCAGTAGTAGGGACAATAGCCTTTCTGTGTAGGTACGGGACAAGGAAGGGGTATAGGGGGGCTGTATCCGGCTGATAAAGCCATTCTACCCAATTATCGGCCAATGGCGGCTTTTTGGTTTTAGAGTAGGCCACAAGGGCCATGACGGTCTCTACTGATGCGCGGAATACCCTAAAATTATCAGTCCCGGCAAAAATCCTAAATTCTATGGTGTGGGACTTCCCTGTATTTATGGCGCAAAATTTACCATCAGGGTTAGAATTGCCGTCTTGGGTATTAGCCTTTCTTTCTAAAAAATCCCTATCGCTCCCTTCATAATTTGCGTACTCCTGGCCATCTCTCCTGGCGATTTTTTTAAATAAGGAGGGGGCACCATAGACAATTTGTATTGCCCGTAATAAATGAAGGCGAGTAAAGGCCGATCTAGATACATGTACATGTATTCCACATCGCCCCGACGTACAAGAAAAGCCCCCTGTTTTGATGTGGTTAAAAACACTGCGCCAGTGGTCAAATCCTCCAGCTATTTTCAGGTATTGTTCTGACATAGGGTGAGAAACTACCTCTAGTCCATAGCGTAAAGATCCATCATTCTTTGGGTAGAATAGATCTTCCATACGCTCTATTTTTATGTCTTTCAACTCGGCTACCCATTCCACAGGTATTTCTTCATCATCCCCATCCCCATCCCCGTCATTATCATCGATATCGCCACTATAGCCCCCTGTGTATTCCGTTTCTACCTCTACCCCGTAATAGGCTTTTGTTTGCAAGTCACGGCCATGAAATATAGGTTCGGGGGTATAGTTATAATCCCTTATCCTACCCATATTGCTATTGTAACATCTCTCACAATCTCCCCCCCTTAAATTGTCGGGGTGAATAGGAGTAGAACAGGAGGCACATGGGGGTAGGTCAAGGGATTCTATACAAGGGGTACAAGCGCGTATATTCTCCCCCCTTGGCCCCCGATATAACCCCAAAGCACCATACCCCCGCTCTCCACATCCAGAGCAAATATTGAAGGAGGATTCATGGTTGCTGCATACCCACAAACGCAGGGCGCTTGAATCCCCAAAACGCACAGTCTCGACGTGTTCAACCCCGCAGTCGCGGCATGCGTCGCAAGTGATTAACCCTTGCCCAGTAAGCATAATAGGATTTTGAAGGCCATAGCTCCGAGTCCTGGCCCTATATGCTGCCCTGTCAGAGCAAAGGGTTTCTATCGCCTCAATAGATCTTGCCTTATTGGCTTGTGCTTCTGGGGTAAGGGCAACATTACTACTGTCATAAAACGGGGAGGGCATCGGGAGCTCCTGGGCAGGGGTTAGCGGGTAAGTTGAGCTCGTATGTAAATCGGCCCAATTTAGGACGGTAAATGATCTCTCGAAAGGGTTATTTTGGTTTCTATTTATTGGCATTTTGTCTATCCCTTTCTTGTAGGGTACGGGCAAAGACAGGAGCGACAAGCCAACCCCCATCAGATTCAGCATACCCCGGCCTACCTGCCCGTCTAAAGCGTTCCATCCCCCACATACTAAAATAGACCTTTACAAACCTGTCGCGGCCCACAAGACGAGGTATAGCCTGCCTAAACATATACTGCCTCTCTTTCTTTCCTTCTTAGTTGGGTGATGAGAAATTTAGCCCTGGCTAGATCTTGGACTAAATCGGTTTGTCTCTGGTCGAGATATATCCCTAAGCGGGGCTTGTGCTGCCCGTCGATGGTCTTTTTCAGTACATCTATTGCCCGTCTGGTTTGGGCAATGGATGCAAGGACATGGCTTAATTCTGATGCCATGCTTTGGGTTTCATCAAGCATTACAGTATCCCCTTTATAAGGATGAATAAGACGGGGCTAAACAATGCGGCCCCGAAAACGATAAGAAAGCAACATCCACTTTATTATACCTATTCATTTTCCCCTCCTATATATAGACAAAGAAATCAACATCACGGACCACTATTATAAGGGCAAAGGAATGGATAGTCAAGTACAAAGATTACCTCTTGTTCGGGGGGTAATCTTTTAGGGTAGTACGTACTGGAATGTCATAGGGAAGAAGAGAGGGGGTACATTGTTTTGTGTAGGCCAGCCCCCTCTTTTGGCACTTTCAACTCCCCCCATTTCTCCCTCCCTATTCCCAACCCCCAGAAGTAAAGGGAAGGGGAGAGGAGGGGGGAAGGGGGAGGGGGGGACTATAGGGGGGGAGGGGAGAGGGGGTAGAGTAGGGGATGGGATTTACCTATTGGCCTATTACCTATAGGGCTGAATCCTATAGGTAAGGGATAGGGGATAGGGTGGAGGGGAAGGGGGAAGGGGGAGAGGGGTGGGAGAGGTAGAGAGAATAGGTGGGGAGGTTATTCTACCCCCTAAATACCCCCTACCAAACAGCCATTCCGAGGGGGTAGAATCCCCCTACCAAGTGGTACCCATAAGGCCGTACCGTATACCCCCAAGGAGTACCAAGCTGGTACCAAGTGGGACTGATACCAAGTGGTACTCAGTGCCATATGGTATGGGTACCGAGTCGTACCATCCCCATCCGAAGGTGAACCCGCCCAGGGGGGGCCGGTAGGAGTCCCGGTATACCACCCCACCAATACTTTAACTGAAATAGGGATTCACCCCCCTGTAGCCAGGAACTGGCGCAGCACGAAGTGCCCAGGGGGGGGTCTCCTTATGGGGGCCTCCCCGTATATTATTTTTTATAATTTGAGCGAGGGACTCGCGAAGCGCGAAGCGGATTATTTTTTTCTAAATTTGCCTCTTAATCCCCGTCGCTGTAAATTAGTTGAAACTTTAGCTAAGGGCGGAGGGGGTTATGGGTGAAGTTCTTCATGGTGGTATTGTGTGGGTTGAGGACGCGAAGGTAAGTCCGAAGGCGTGGTTTAAATTGCCGAATGGCCAAGACGCCCCCCCATCGCCTTCTGATTTGATGGCGCGGCTGGAGGAGGTAGAGCGCAAGGTGGTTGCCCTCACCCAAGCTGTAGCCGAGGATAATGCCACCACCCATCGGATGATTCAGGAGCTGTTGAATCGATGAGTGAGAGTGACGTCCATGACTTAGAGCGGTCCTTATCTCGGGTCCAGCAAGATCTAACCACGGTATCTGTTCAGCAGACGGGGGTTATGTCCAGGATGAATTTATATGCGTCTCTGGCTGGTACGGTTGTTACGGCCCTTTTTATTGTCTGGAGCTGGCATATAAACACCGAGTATCACCCTGGCACGACCAAGCTGGTTAAGGAAGCGATAGGGGCTGTAGAGGAGAAGATGACGCTGGATGACCAGCGAGAGGAGCGGGTGCTATCGGCTATTGCCACTTTCTCTGCCAAGCAGCAGAATATGGTTGAGATGCTTGCGGAGGTACGGGCCGAGATGAAGCGCAAGCATGAGCAGTATGACATTCATATCCATCAAGGACAATAGCTGATGACAGGCAACTTTAATACGATCATCCATCAGGTTAATATGATGGTAGTTTTGATGCTGGTCCCTGTCGTCTTGGTAGCTTTTGATTTGGCTTCTGACCCATGGGCCTCTATTTTACTTATGGGTAGCAGGTTCCTCCCCTAACAAGAAGGGCTTTTTGTTATGACAGTATTAGCCGATAGCGTACGTGCAAAGATTTGGTCGGACTTTATGTCTGACGGCGCAGAAGCAATAGCCATGAATAAGACGGAGCTGCGGAACGGAATCAACGCTCTGGACGATTACGTCGAGACTACGTTAGACGGTGCCATTGCCGCTTTAGACGGCACCCCTGCCGCAAGTCTATCTCTGGCTCAGAAGTTTGACCTATACAACCTCATCGTCAAAGCGAGGACCAGCTAATGGCTTCTGGTGATACCCTATTAACCCTTACTGCAAGCAATGGCATCTCTCCTGCGGCCACAGCAGCGGCCTTCGGTGTTCGTGCGGGAGGATCTACGCCAGCCGAGTCGGTGCCTGTTATTTCCTTTGATGCTGCCACTGATGAGTTTATAGACTTCTACGGCATCATGCCACAGTCTTACGCTGGCACGACTGGCTTAACCCTGAAGCTGTTTTGGTCTGCTGCCTCTGCAACCTCTAACGATTGTATTTGGAGCGCCGCCTTTCGCTCTATGGAAGACGATGCCGAAGATATAGACACGTCCCATTCATACGCCTTTAACTCTGTTACCGATACCGCGCCGTCTGCGTCTGGTGAGGTGACTGTATCCTCTATCACATTTACAGACGGCGCGGATGCGGACAGCGTAGGCGCTGGCGACCAGTTTATTCTACGGGTCTCCCGTGATGCCGACAACGGCTCTGATACGATGGCGGGCGATGCCGAGCTTTGGTCTGTGGAGATTAGAGAGACTTAAGCTATGTCGTACCTATTTGATGATGCGGCGTCTGAAACGCTACGCTGGACAACTGGGATAGTTCCCACTACCTACCCCGCCTTGCTTTCGGGCTGGTTTCGGCCTGACGATACGGGCTCCTACTCAATTATGGGGGTGGCGCGAGCCGCTAATAGCACCAGCTATGCCCACATTTTAACTAACGGCAATGGAACCGCCAGAATGTTTCACCATCGCTATGGCGTGTCTGGTGACTTTTCAGCACCCTCAGCAGATTCATGGACGCAAGACGAATGGCTGCATATATCTTGCCTTGTAACTGAGTCCGGGGGGACTATCAGTGGCTCCACTGTCCTTAATGGGGGCACCCCTGGTACGGGTAGTAGCACTCCCACGGCGTGGACCCTCAATGACAGAATTTGGGCCGGGGCACTGCAAGACTCTACGCCGGGATCGTATGCTTCTGGTCATATTGCGGAACTGAGTATATGGGAGGGTGTCACCCCAGATGGGATACAGGCGGCGCTGGCTGCCGGATACTCTCCAGCATTTTTCCCCAAAAATTTGATCTTTTATGCCCCGCTAAAAAACTCACTCATAGATGTGACGGACCCCTCGCGTACAACAGAGTCCACCGCAGGGCTACCGACGGTGACGCCAGGCGTTCACCCTCCGATAATTTATCCTACGGGGCCTATCGTCTCGGCCAGCTCTGAGGTTGTCGTACCCCCCCCAGCAAGCACTTATTCCGGCACAAACAACATCTCCATCTCACGCCCACTAAGGATTGGATTATGACAACGAGCACGCTCGGCGCAGTAGGGACTGAAGCTGGGTATAGCGCCCCAGCTTTGAGTGGATTTAGCATAACCCCCAGTGATGGAACCGACCTCACATTCATGGTGCGCGGCATCTATATTGGGGATGTTTCAGGCGGGGCTACCTTGCGTATCACCTGCTCACAGGGCAATACCGTCAACTTTGCCGGCTTGTCGGCTGGCAGCATCCTGCCCATCTTCGCCTCTCGCGTCCATTCTACTGGCACCACGGCAGCCTCCCTGGTCGGCCTATACTAAGATGAATGGCAAGCGCCCCCTGACCGACCAAATGCGTCAGGCTATTCACTTGATGGTGATGGATCGGTGGGGAAATACCAAGTCTACCACCGCCACCATAGTCAAAGAATTGGGTATAACTACGGCTACGGTCAATAAGTGGCGGAAGCGTACTGACTTCATTGCCGAGTATAATAATCAAGTTGAGCAATATAAGAGCAACTTCGATGATGTGCGGCTGGCCGACAGGAAAGAGCGGGTAAAAGTCCTCTCTGACCTCTTTGATGCCCTGTCTGAAAAAGCCGCGGGTACCAAGCTTCAGGTTCTTGAGGCGATACGCCGTGAGGTGGGGGACGATAAGATCACCCACGAACACAAGCATGAGCACACCATTGGCGTCAATGCCCCTCCCAGGGCTACTACCCACGAGGAATGGTTACGGCAGAACGAAGAGATGGACATAAAGATGAAGTCCATTGATGCGCCCTTCACGGTAGAGCAAACGTCAGAGAATACCACCCCGCTGCTGGAGGGCTGATGGACGCGCCGGTAATTTGGTCCCCGCAGATCGGACCACAGCAGAAAGCTATACGGGCGTCGTTTGTTGACGAGCTGTTATTTGGTGGTGCGCGTGGCGGAGGGAAGACAGACTTCCTCCTTGGGGATTTTGCCGCTGACGTTATGAGGTATGGTGAGAACTGGCGCGGCATTTTATTCCGCCGCACCTACTCTGAGTTGGATGAGGTGGTCAATAGGGGCAAGGGGTTGTTCTACTCAGCCTTCCCTGGCACCGAGTACAAGGTTGGAGCTTCTGAGTTCCGCTTCCCTAATGGAGCGGTGCTTAAGCTGCGTCACCTAGACCAAGAGGGGGATGCAGACCATTACCAGGGCCATCAGTACTGTGTGGGGGTGGACACACTGATCCGCATGGCCGATGGCTCAAGTAAGCCTATCTCTGAGATCCAAGTGGGTGAATGGGTTGCCACCCTACAGGGTCCACGCCCAGTATCCGCTCGGCTTGCTCCCTATAAAGGTTCAGCCGTGGCTTTTTATACTGAGGATTGCCAGCAACCGCAGATTCATCCCATTTCCCATCCAGTGTTGTCGGAGTCCAGTTGGTCGAGCTATGCCACTGGTAATTTTGATCACGGCAAATCTGCCACACGGTTGTATGGGAGATACGTAAAATTTTCGACGCAGCTTTCAAGGAAATATATGGAGAGTTCGCTAAATGGCGAACCTTCTCAATTAGGTCTGGATCCCGACGCTTCGAGGTTTTTTGATGGTAGCGCATATGGGCAGATTGGTCAGGGAATAGGCGAAGATTATCAATTTGATTATCTTTCACATCGCCGTTCTCATGGTGAACAACCTCTATCCCTGTTAGGTAGCGCCCCAAGTGTCGCTCCATCTCCAGTCTGTGTTGCATTACCACGCCCCGGCGATTGGACGCAGGGTGACTTGGGCAGTATTCCATCACATATCCCTGTCGATGGGTTATGGTATGCCCACCCGTATAGCGGTAAGCTGCATCTGTCGAAACATCAATTTTGCCTTGCTCCATTTGAGGCCATTCCTTGCGGCGAGAGGTGGGTTACAGATATAACGGTTGAGGGGTCCAATCATTATATAAGCGCTGATCCGGGGATTGTCAATAAAAACACCTGGATTGGGTGGGACGAAATGGGGACATGGCCAACTGATGGGCCATTCAAGAAGCTGAAGGCAACGCTTCGGTCTCCTCACGACATCCCAAACAAGAGAATCCGCTGCACTGCCAACCCAGGTGGCGTAGGGCACCAATGGGTCAGGGCCTACTTTAAAGTCCCTCGCCTGGACGAGCCAGACGGACAGTTGATCCAAGATGGTCGCATCTCCAAGATGTTTATACGTAGCCTTGTCACGGACAACCGGATCCTTCTTCAGAACGACGACAAGTACATTGATCGCCTGTACGAGGTCGGTGATGAGCAGTTGGTTAAGGCGTGGCTGACAGGAGACTGGGATAGTTTCGTCGGACAGTACTTTATAAACTGGAAAAACGACGAGATAGAGGTCCATTCCTTCGAAGTGCCCGAATCTTGGCCCCTTCTGGCTGGGCTGGACTATGGTGAGGCTGCCCCCACCAGCTTTGGCCTCTACACTATAGACCACGACAAGAATATTTATCGCATTATGGAGTATTACCAAGATAATGCTGCTGCATCGCAACATGCACATGAAATACAGAAGATGATTGCCTCCTGCCCATTTACGGGGGGCCGATCCCCTTCGCAGATCTTTGCAGACCCGTCGATGTTTGTCAAGAGGCGCTTGCATGAGGTTGTATCGCAGTCACCAGCCGATGTTTTTGGTGAATATGGGCTATTTCTTACGCCAGCTAATAATGATCGTATCACCGGCTGGCGCGTAATCAACGACGCACTGGTACGGCAACGCTTCCACGCCTTTGCTGGGTGGAACAACAACCTGATGCGTACCATGCCTGCCCTTCCGCGGTCGAAGAACAACCCCGAGGACGTGGATACAAAGGCCGAGGACCATGCCGCTGACGAGCTGCGCTACTTAATGCTACACATATATGCACCAGCCAAGGAGCAGAAGATTAAAAAAGCCAACCCCTTTAGTGGGAATGTGCTGATAGACGAAATGAGAGCTTTCCATAAACGCCTCAATAGAAGGGTAGCGTAATGAAGACAGCAGAGATAGCCTTCTGGCAGAAGGAGCGGGCGGCTTGCGAAGAGTACATGAAGCCGCACCATAAACGCTGGCGCAGGCTATTGAAGGCGTATCGCTTGGAGTTTGAGTCCATTCGCGGCTTGGATGACAAGCGGACCTATCGAATCTCAC